>JABAOE010000894.1_pt6 | contig 15252 bp, 18 predicted proteins | sample 7062141 | NCBI WGS metagenome assembly JABAOE01 (sample SAMN14538627, study PRJNA623070) | marine sediment metagenome | biome: marine biome [ENVO:00000428]; feature: marine pelagic biome [ENVO:01000023]; material: deep marine sediment [ENVO:00002113] | place: India: Gulf of Khambhat ... | reverse complement strand
CGTCATCTCGTGCTCGTGCTCGGCGATCAGCTCGACGCGCGCTCCGCCGCCCTCGACGGCTTCGATGCCGATCACGATGCGATCCTCATGGCCGAGGTCGAGGAGGAAGCGAGCTACGTTCCCCAGCACAAGACGCGCCTGGTGCTGTTCTTCTCCGCCATGCGTCACTTCTGCGCGGATCTGGAGGCGCGCGGCTACCGGGTCCACTACGTGAGGCTCGACGATCGCGGCAATCGCGGCAGCCTGAGTGAGGAGCTGCTGCGCTCGGCGCGCAAGATGCGGCCCGACAAGATCATCGTGGTCAAGCCGGGCGATCACCGCGTCGAGCACGCGCTGTCGCAGGCGGCGCGCAGCCTCGACTGTCCGCTCGAGATCCGCACCGATCGGCATTTCATCTGCGATCCGGAGACGTTCACCGAATTCGCCCGCGGCCGCAAGACGCTGGTGCTGGAAACCTTCTACAGGCAGATGCGGCGCCAGCACGGCATCCTGATGCGCGGCGGGCAGCCGGTTGGCGGAAGCTGGAACTTCGATGCCGAGAACCGCCGGCCACTGCGCGCGGCCGATGCCAGCGCGGTCCCCGCGATGCGCGCATTCCCGCCCGATGGGATCACCCGCGAGGTGATCGCGCTCGTCGCGAAACGGTTTCCCGAAAGCCCGGGCAGGCTCGACGCGTTCGACTACCCGGTCAGCGCCGACGATGCCGGAGCCGCGCTCGATGATTTCATCGCGCAGCGCCTCGCCGGCTTCGGCACCTATCAGGACGCCATGCTCACCGGTGAGCCGTATCTTTTTCACTCGCGACTCTCGTGCGTGCTCAACCTGCATCTGCTCGATCCGCGTGATGCCATCGATGCGGCCGTCGCTGCGCATGAGCGCGGCGATGCGCCGATCAACTCCGTGGAAGGCTTCGTGCGCCAGATCCTCGGCTGGCGGGAGTACGTGCGCGGCATTTACTGGCTGAAGATGCCAGAGTACGCCCGGCTGAACGCCCTCGAGGCCGATCTACCGATGCCGCGTTACATGTGGAGCGCGGAGACCGACATGAACTGCGTGCGCCAGAGCGTCACGCAGCTGATCGATCATGCCTATGCGCACCACATCCAGCGGCTCATGGTGCTCGGACTGAACGCGCTGCTGCTCGGCGTGCACCCCTACCAGGTTCACGAATGGCACATGTCCATGTACGCCGACGCCATCGACTGGGTATCGCTTCCGAATGTGCTCGGCATGAGCCAGTACGGCGACGGCGGCATCGTCGGCACCAAGCCGTACGCGGCATCCGGAAGCTACATCAGCCGCATGAGCGACTACTGCAGCGGCTGCCGTTACGATCCGAAGCGCGCGAGCGGCGACGATGCCTGCCCCTTCACAACGCTCTACTGGGACTTTCTCGCACGGAATCGCAAGCGGCTCGAGAGCAACCGGCGCATGCAGCTGCAGTTCAAGAATCTCGATCGGAAAACGCGCGGCGAACGCCGCGAGATACGCACGCTCGCCGGCAAGCTGCAGACGAAATTCACCGGCGGCGCCTGAGGGCGTTCAGGAAGGCGGCGTCAGCACCTTGTCGATGGCGTGGATGAGCCCGTTCGACGCACGAATGTCCGCGGTATCGATGAAGGCATCGTTGATCATGAGCGAGCCGCCCATGTCCAGGAACTCGACGCGCTTGCCCGCCACCGTGCCGTAGGGTTTTTCGCGTTTAAGCTCGAACGCCGTCAGCCGCCCATCGACCACGTGATAGAGGATCAGCGCGCGCAGCTTCGCGGGATCCTCGAGCGAGCGGCGCGCGTGCGCGCTCATGCGCTCGAACGCGGCATCATCGGGCGCGAAAACGGTGATGGGGCCGTCCGCTTCGAAGGTATCGACCATGCCGGCGCGCTCGATGAGATCGCAGAACGAGTCGAAGTAGCCGTAGCCACGCATTACTGAGAAAGCGTTGCTCTCGGCCTCGGCGGCCGGCGCGATCGCAACAACCATGACGATCGCGACGAGGAGGCTGAGGGCCGGTCGCCGCGTTGCGCCAACCGTTGCCACTGGTGCTCTATTCACGCCCGCGGTCCCTCGACGGACTCAGTTCAATTGCCACAGCGATGCGTTCAGCGCGGTTGCGAAAGCCACCCACAGCGCATAGGGCACGAGCAGCATGCCCGCCAGGCGATCGATGCGCCAGAACATCGCGGCGGTGGCGATGATGGCGACCAGCAGGATGACGATCTCGACGAGGGCCAGATCGATGCGCTGCAGACCGAAGAACACGAACGACCACGCGAGATTCAGCGCGAGCTGCACGGCGAACACCGCCAGCGCGCCGGCGCCGCGCTCGAATCCGGCGCGCCGCCACACGCGCCAGGCCGCGATCGCCATGAGCACGTAGAGCGTCGTCCAGACCGGTGCGAACACCCAGTCGGGCGGATTGAAGGGCGGTTTCTCGAGACCCTGATACCAGCCGCCGACACTGGTCGCCGTGACGAGGCCGCCGAGGGCGGACACGCCGAGACAGATGACGATGAAAACGATCAGCCCTGCGATCTCGGGGCCGGATCCGAAAAACTTTACGGTGTACTTGGACATGCTTGCCTCGATGCGCTTCGCTCGAACACCACCTGACGCTCCCGCGCCGCGTGCTCACCAACCGCGCGTGCCCGGACCGCCCTTGAACGGTCCGACCACGCGCGCGGTGATCCATCCGCCGTAGAAATCGCCGGCCTGGGATTCGGCCTGCTCGTCTCCGACCCAGCAGGCGTCGACGCGCGAGGCGTAGAAGGCGAAATAATTCTTGATGGCGTCGAAATCAGCGGTGGGCTCCGGGTAGCTCCAGGCGGCCCGCTCCGATCGCGCTGCGCCGACGTCGATGGTCCAGTAGCGGGCGACGCCCTTGAACTCGCAGAAGGACTGGCCCGGGGCGGGTGTCAGCCGCTCCCGGCGGACGTCGCCCGGTGGGAAGTAGTAGACCGGCGGGTGGCTCGTCTCCAGCACCCGATAGCCGTTGTCGGTCTCGGCGATGGTCTCGCCGGCGAACACGACCCTCAGCCGTTCGCGCACCGCCTCCAGCCGGGGCGGCCTCGGATAGTCCCACACCGATTCCTGTCCGGGCCCCGGCTCCAGGCGTCCGGGTCTGGTGAGCCTCATTGACGTCGTACCTCCTGCGCGCCCGGGCGCTACCTTACCGCGGCCCCGCAGCCGACGCACCGGCCCCGCGGTGCCCCATCGGCGGGCCCGGCGCGGGGGCGGCGGGCGTGTTCTTCCATATGTTGTCGAAATATTTGCTCACCTTAGGCTTGACAGTCTAGGTTATGGTTAGATATAGTCTCGACACGACTTAGACATTCCAGCCGTCACCCGTAACATCAGGAGTATCAAAATGACCGGTTACATCAAGAGCTTGCTCATCGGCGTCGCCGCTCTCGGCGTGTTCGTGGCCACGAGCGTATTGCCCGCCAACGCCGGCGGCTGCAGCTACCACCCGAACAGCATGACCACCAAGGCCGACATCGTCGACACCGCGGTCGCCGCGGGAAGCTTCACCACGCTGGTGGCCGCCGTGCAGGCCGCCGGACTCGTGGACACGCTGAAGGGCAAGGGTCCGTTCACGGTCTTCGCGCCCACCGACGAGGCCTTCGGCAAGATTCCCAAGGCGCAGCTCGACGCGCTGCTCGCCGACCGGAAGGCCCTGACCGCGGTGCTCACCTATCACGTGGTGCCGGGGAAGATCATGTCCTCGGAGCTGCTCGCCGAGCGGCTGACCAGCGCCAGGACGGTGCAGGGCGAGTCCATCACCATCGACGCACGTATCAGCGTCAAGGTGAATGACGCCAACGTGGTCAAGGCTGACATCGGTGCCAGCAACGGCGTCGTGCACGTCATCGACTCCGTCATCCTTCCGCCGAGCATCGTCAGCACGCTCGAAGGCGAGCTGCGGCTCGCGTCCACCGCGAGCGCGCGCTGAGGCGCCGACCCGGCTCGTTCACCATGGCAACCCCTCCCGCCATCGCTCCGACACGCGCCATGGACCGCGGCTCCGCCCGCGGTCCACGCGTGCCCGGGACGAGATCCACCGGGCACAGCTGCCCCATGAGCGAGGCGCAAGCGGGTCGGCTTTCCGTTCCACGCATCAAAACGAGGGATTGGAAGTGAAACCGCAGACGCTGCTCATGGCCGAGCGTGACGCCGCGGCGGAAGTGGCGCCGGGCGATGCGCAGCGGGCATCGGAAAACCCGGCGCTCCCGGCCGATGACACGGGCGCCGACACCGGCGCCGCCCGGCGCGTGCCCGCCGCCGACGCCGCCCGGCCCATCCATCGCGAAGCCGATCCCTTCGAGCACGAAGCCGATCTGTACGGTCCCGCCCTTCGCAGCGTCCCCCTGCTCACGCGCGAGGAAGAGGAAGCCCTCGGGCGCACCATCCGCGAGAGCCGCCTGCGCATGACCGAGTGCCTCGCACAGGTGCCGGCGGCCGCCGGCGTCTTCGTCGACTTCCTCATCGAGGCCGATGCGCGCGAGCGTCCCATCACCGACGCGCTGTTCGCACCTTTCGAGAGCTTCGACGGCGTTTCCGGGAAAGACGCGGGCAACGACAGCACGGGCTGGCGCGACGCGGTCGAGTCCGCGAGCCGGCTCTACGGCGAATGGCGCGCATCGAACGCCGCGTCACGGCGCTCGCCGGATAGCGAGGCCATGCGCAAACGGCTCGCGGATCTCATGCGCCGCATCGAGCCCGGCATGGTTGCCCTGCGCGAGGCGCTGCACGTCTGTAAAGCGCTGGATGAACGCGTGTCCGATATCGAAACCGAACGGCGCGCCTTCCATGCCGACATTCTCGAGCGCGACGGCGAGGCGCAGGCACGCGAGGCGTTGCTGCGCATTCGCCACGAGGCCGGCGTCGATCTCACGACGCTTCGCGAGTGCGGTCGGGCCGCGGCGTCGGCTCACGCTCGCTACGCGAGCGCCCGCGATCGCATGATCAACGCCAATCTCAGGCTGGCGTATTTCATGGCGCACCGCGTGAAGGGCAACGGCCTGGCCTTCGAAGATCTCGTGCAGGAAGCGATGATCGGTCTCATGCGGGCGGTGGACAAATTCGACTACCGCAAGGGCTACAAATTTTCCACGTATGCCGTGCAGTGGATCCGTCAAACGACGACACGCTCCATTGCCGAGTCGAGCCGCACCATCCGCGTTGCCGCGCACGCCCACGACGACATCGTCAGGCTGAAACGAATCGCACGCGAGCTCGAGCAACGCCTCGGCCGGGATCCGAGCACGCAGGAGCTGGCGGACGCAAGCGGTTTCAGCGAGGCCAAGATTGAGCACTACTCGAGCGTCGCACGCGCGCCCATGTCGCTCGATTACCCCGCGCCCGATGTCGAGGACTCGCCGCTGTCCGCGATAATCGTCGACCCGGCGGGGCAAGACCCGGGAGTCGCCACCCATGACGAGCGGCTCGCGCAGTCGGTTGACGCCCTCCTCGATACGCTGCCCGCACGCGAAGCGTTCATCATGCGGCTTCGCTTCGGCATCGGCGGCACGCAGGCGCACACGCTCGAAGAGGTCGGACGCATGCTCGGCATCACCCGCGAGCGGACGCGCCAGCTCGAGGCGCGCGCATTCGAGCAGCTGCGCGAAACCGTGCGCCCGGAATGGCTCGAGGGGCTCGAGGAGTGACGGCCTCGCGAGGAAGCGGCGAGGCCGGCGTGCCCGCCTCGGTCATGGTGCTCGGAGCAGGCGGCGTGGTGCCGTTTCTCGGCATCAGCATCGCGCTGTGGCTGGCGCCCGCCAAGCACATCAACGTTCTGGCGACGGCGCTCGTCGCTTACGCCGCCGTCATTCTCTCCTTTCTCGGCGCGGTGCACTGGGGACTCGCCATGGCCCGCCCGGCCGGCGACGGATGGCGCTGGTACGGGCTCGGCGTGGCTCCGGCGCTGGTGGCATGGGGCGCCACGTGGCTGGCGCCGGCGCCGGCGCTCGGCGTGCTGGTGCTCGCCTTCGCCGGCGCCCTGGCGCTCGATCTGAGCGCCGTCGCGGCCGGGCGCGCACCGCGCTGGTACCGCAGCCTGCGGGTGCCCCTGAGCCTCGCCGTCATGGCGTGTCTAGCCCTGGGCGGCGCCGCGGTCTGGGTTTCCGGGCCTTGATGTCAGGAATTTGTCCAACCTTCTATGCGGTCGTCTAGTAACTGTCTAAAATGCACGGCTCGAGCCCATACCCTACGAACCCGGCGGCATCCAAGCGCGCCCCACCACCCAGGACACCGAGCATGACGCGTTCATCTGCAGACGACGAATCAGCGGCCCTCAAGATCGGTGCGGTAGCCCGACTGACCGGGATCTCCGTGCACACGCTGAGAAAATGGGAAGATCGCTACGGCGCCGTCGAGCCGCGGCGCACCGAGGGCGGCGAGCGCATCTACACCCGCACCGATCTCAAGCGTCTCGCCTACATCAAGCGGCTGGCCGACGCCGGCCTGTCGCTTCGCGAGATTGCCGGACAAACGCTCGACGAGCTCGAGAGCACGTGGGAGCAGGCGAGCGGCATGCAGATGACGCACCGCGGCCCGGCCCCGTCGGAGAAGACCCGCGTCGCGATCCTCGGCGACGTGCTGCCGGCGCTGCTCGAGCGGCGCGGCGGCGAGGGCAGCCTGCTCGAGGTCGTCGCCAGCGGCGACTCGCAGCGCTCGCTCGGCGACGCGCTCGCCGGTCAGTCCATCGACGTGCTCGTATACGAATGCCCCGCCGTGCATCGCGACACGCGTGCACGGGTCGCCGAACTGACCAAAACATTCTCCGCGCGTGGCGCCGTCGTGGTCTACGGGTTCGGCGCTCAGGGCGACGTCGCCGCGCTGCGACGGAGCAACGTCTCTGTCATGCGCGCACCCGTCGACATGGACGAGCTCGAGCAGATCGCCCGCGGCCTGCTCTTCGGAATCACCAGCGCCGTCGTGGAAACCGCCGAGGGTCCGTCGCTCGCCGGCGACGAAAGAATTCCCGCTCCCAAGCTTTCCCGGGAAACGGTCGCGCGCATCGCCATGAGCGCGCCGAAAATGCGCTGCGAGTGTCCGCACCACCTCGCAGATATCGTGCTCAGCCTGCGCGCCTTCGAGGAGTACAGCGAGGAGTGCGAGAATCGCAATGCCGAGGATGCGGAGCTGCATCACTATCTCTGGCTGAGCGCCGCGCGCGCCCGCGCGCACTTCGAGGACGCCATCATCCGGGTCGCGGAGGTGGAAGGCATCAGCCTCGACAGATGAGCATGCGAGCTGCCTGTTGCGCACGCACGCGCCGATCGGCAAAAGCGGCGCGTCGAATGAGGAGGACACCGTGAGCACGACTTCAGCCGGCAGCGGCCGGATCGAACTCCCGGAGGTGCTGGCAATATTCCCGCTGGCGAACGCGGTGCTGCTTCCGCGCCAGATTCTTCCGCTCAATATCTTCGAGCCGCGCTATCTGGCGATGGTGGAGGATGCACTTTGCGCCGGCCGGCATATCGGCATGATTCAGCCCACATCGAAAGCGGCGTCCGAGCCCGTGCCCGTCTATCCGGTCGGCTGCGCCGGACGAATCACGTCGTTTCAGGAAACCCAGGACGGTCGATTCCTCATCCAGCTGACCGGCGTATGCCGCTTCGAGATTGCCGAGGAGCTCGTTTTGCACAGAGGCTACCGGCGCGTGCGCCCGGACTGGCAGCGCTATCGTGCCGATCTCGAGGAAGGCTCCGACGCGGCGGTGAGCGTGGACGAGCTCGAAGAGAGCTTGAGAAGCTATCTCGAGATGAACGGCCTTCGGCTGGACTGGGAGACGCTTCACAAGCTGCCCGCGTCGCACGTGGTGGATTTCCTCGCCATCAACCTGCCGCTCGACGTCGAAGAGAAGCAGGCGCTGGTCGAGACACCGAGCGCCGCCGAGCGCGCACAGATGCTGCGATCGACATTGGAGATTGCTGTCAAGGGCGCGGGCGCGCCCGACCAGAGGCTGCATTGAGCGCGCGGCGTCGCCTCATCGCCGCTGGGGCATATCGACTCGACGGGTGTTCTCTGAGCAAATGCTGGCAACGACGATCGATTTGCTCGCCCTGCTGAGCGTGGGCGCGCTGTGGGGCGGCATGGCGTTCTTCGCAGCCGTCTACGCGCCGCTCGTTTTCATCAAGCTCGAAGCGGAAGCGGCCGGGCGTTTCATCCGGCAGGTCTTTCCCGTCTACTACCTGGCCATGGGCATCACGAGCGGCATCGCTGCGCTCGCACTCGCGTTCAGCGATCGACACGGCGTGACCGCCGCATTCGCCATGGCCTGCGTGTGCGCGGCGTTCTGGTTGGCGCGCCAGGCGCTCATGCCACGCATCAACCGCTCGCGCGATGCGCACCTTGCCGGAGACGATAGCGCCGGGCGGCGCTTCAAGCGCCTGCACCGCGCGAGCGTTATCGTCAACGGCGTGCAGCTGCTCGTGGTGCTGGTCGTGCTGGCGCGCTTTGCCTGGGTCTGAGCCCCCAGTCATCGACGCACAGGTGCCGGCATGCCCGAGGGTCCCGAGATTCGAATTGCCGCGGATCGCATCGCGCGGGTGCTGATCGGCGAGCGCGTCGAGGAGGTGCTGCTCGCGCTACCGCGACTGCGCCGGTTCGAGAAGCGCCTGCACGGCACGACGGTCGCACGCGTGGACACCCGCGGCAAGGCGATGCTCACGCGCTTCACCAACGGACTCACCCTGTACTCCCACAACCAGCTCTACGGCCGCTGGTACGTGACGGCGCCGGGCAGGATGCCGCGCACCAATCGCACTCTGCGCGTGGCCCTTCACACGGCCAGCGGCAGCGCGCTGCTCTACAGCGCCTCCGACATCGAGGTTCTCGACGATGCAGGTCTCGAGGCGCACCCATTTCTCAGCCGTATCGGCCCCGACATCCTCGACGCGCAGCTCACCTGGAACACGCTCGCCGCGCGGCTGGCGCAGGCGCGCTTCCGCGGCCGGTCGCTGGCGGCGCTTTATCTCGATCAGGGTTTTCTCGCCGGCACCGGTAATTACCTGAGGAGCGAGATCCTGCACTTCGCGGGGCTCGACCCCGCTCGCAGGCCCGCGGACATGAGCCGCGCGGAGCGCCAGCGCCTGGCGCGGCAGACCCTGGCCGTCGCGCGGCGATCGTATCGCACGCGAGGCATCACCAATCCCCCGGCGCGCGTGCGCGCGCGCAAGGCGGCCGGTGACACGAGCCGCGGCGCACACCGCTTTGCCGTGTTCGCCCGCGCGGGTAAGCCCTGCGACGCCTGCGGCGCGACCATCCAACGCGCCACCGCCGGCTCGCGCCGCATCTACTTCTGCCCCGACTGTCAGGCGTGAGCCGCTCTCAAGGGCGTTCCCGGATGTAGGCTGGGCGCTGGCCGCGGAATGCACCGGACTCGACTTGCCGGCGCAGCCCCGTGAGCGTGCTCAACGGCGCTTCCCACGAGGTCAGGTCCACGTACCAGCGAAACACCGGCAGGCTCAGGTTGCCGCCCGGATCGCCATAGCCCTGGAACGAGACTTCCACGTAGCCGTCTTCCAGGGGCGCGACCGTCCAGGTGGACTTCACCCGCGGCATGCGCACGCGCTCCGCCTGCTCCGGATGATAGTCGGTGATGGATTCGATGCGCACGGTCACCACGTAGGTCTGCGGATCCTGATCGACGAAAATGTGCAACACGGCATCGCGATCATCGAGCGGCCACGGGAGATCGATAATCGTGTAGGCGTAGAGCTCGCGCTCGCTGATGACATTCAGGCGGCGCACCTCCTTTGTGCGGTACACCCACTCGTTCATGTGCTCGACGTCGGTGAACAGGGCGATGATCTGGCCGAGCGTCCCGCGCAGCCGGGTGACAGCGCGGAACTCCCGAAAACCGTGCTCGCTGTCGTGCTGATATATCTCGATGGCGCCATCGTCGCTGGTCTTGACGAGCGTCCAGTCGTCCACTCCAACGGAGGCCGGGACAGACCCGGCCCACGCCACCAGCGCGACACCGAGACAGAAGGCGGCGTGGCGCAGCGCCCTGCCGAAGGCCGGACGGGCCGGCTTGACCATGCCCGAAGCGTGATGGAGCGGTTCGCTCATATCCATTTAGACCCGTTTTTCAGCCCGCGTTCATTCACGCGCGGACGAGCGCCGCCCGTGGCGGAGGACAAATTTTCGATTCCTGCGGCCCGTCGCTCGCTGTATGATAGCTGCCGGCGACCGGCAAGCCATCGCACCCGGCGCCTCCCGAGCCTGGCTCACGTGATCTGATTGGGAGCGGTCGATGATCATACGGCGGTTCTTCTCTGTGGCGATTATCTTACTCGCGGTGACGGCTTGCAGCAGTGAGAGCTACGAATCGGTTTCCAAAGAAATCGACGCGCTGCTGGCGAAGCCTGTCCCGATCAGCGCCGACGACAAGGCACGCATGACGAGCCTTCGCGAGGAGGCCGAGAAGCTTCACCGGGATGGCAAGACCGCGGATGCCTTGAACGCCCTCACCAAAGCGCGGGCAATCATCCATAAAGCGAGGGATGCGGAGCTACTGGGGAAAAGCGACGGCTGACCCGCGATGACGGGAAATGCTCGGGCGCCGGGTACGTAAGGCGCATCAAAAGCCGGATAGAAGCGGCCCTGGAATCGCAGCGTGACGAACATCGACGTGCGACGCCGCAATTTCATCGAGTAGCGCTTCGGGTAAGACTGAAGAAACGGCCCCCTCAGTCGAACATATCCGGTTCGCTTGCCGCTACTTGCTCGTATACCGGCTGGAAGTGAAGCCAGCCGATATATTCACTGCCGACATGCTCGCGGCTGTAGCGGGCGCGATCTTCCGGCACCAGAGTCGGCTCTATTCCTGTCGCGCGCACCACGAGCTCCTGTTTGCAGCAGCGCTCCAGCGCCATGAACCAGAACGCGGCTGCATCGATGCTGTGGCGGCTCACTGACAGCAAACCGTGGCTTTGGTGAATTGCTGCTTTGACGCCACCGAATGACTTGCACATGTTGTAGCCGGCGTCCTGCTCTACCGCTACGGCGCCCGCTTCGTCCAGGATCACCGCATGGTCTTCAAAAAACGCGCACGCATCCTGACTGATCGGCTCCAGCGGCTTGCCCAGTGCTGCGAATGCGGTTCCGTACTCCGTATGCGCATGGCACATCGCGAGGATATCCGGATGGGCTTCGTGCACCGCTCCGTGCAGCACGAAACCGGCTTGATTGATGGCGTAATCGCCTTCGACCACGTGGCCTTCGTGATCAGCCAGGATCAGGTTCGACATCTTCACGTGCGAGAACGGCACGGCCATCGGATTTGTCCAGTACAGATCCGGGCGCTCCGGATCGCGCACCGTCAGATGCCCGGCGAACCCGTAATCGAAGCCCCACAGCGCAAACGCGCGACAGGCGGCCACCAGGCGCTGCTTGCGGTGCGCGCGCACCTCAGCCGGCGAATCCGAAACGAACTCTTGCGGAAAAATCCGCCCCTCCTGCTCCGGCTGATACACCGATTTGCGGGTGCCGATATCCAATGCCGTATCCATATCGCGAACTCTCCCCGATCCAATCCCGCCAGGCCTGCGGCCTCTAACTCCGGGCGGCCTGCGCCATGACTGCACGTCGTGACGGGCGCTGGCCCTGCCGCCTCGGAATCTCGAATTATGCGCCTGTCCCGTGGCCGGCGTCACCGCATTCCGCGCAGCGCCGTCGATCGCCTCGGCTCTCGTGCCGGCCGAGTAGCCGCTGGAGCTTGCGAGCGACGGGCAGGGCGGCGGGATCTCCTATCCGCCGCCCTGCCCCGGTCGAGGTAACGACTGCCTGTATCAGATCGCCTTCTTGGCCATCTGGTCTGCAATATAGTCGGCCTGACGGATGGCCAGTGCAACGATCGTCAGCGTCGGGTTCTCCGCCGCTCCAGTCGTGAACTGGCTACCATCGGAGACAAACAGATTGGCGATGTCATGCGTCTGGCCGAACTTGTTGACCACACCGTCGCGAGCATTCTCGCTCATGCGATTAGTTCCGAGATTGTGTGTTGACGGATAGGGGGGCGTCGGGAACGTACGCGACGCACCCACCGCCTCGTACAACGCGGAACCCTGTCGATACGCATGATTGCGCATTGCGACATCATTCGGGTGGTCATCGAAGTGAACGTTGGGCACCGGCAGACCGTATTGGTCCTTTTCGGTGGGATGCAATGTAATAGCGTTCGACTCCTGCGGCATATCCTCACCGACGAGCCACATTCCAGCCGTGTGGTTGTACATGTCCAGAGCAGAGGCGAACTCCCGGCCCCAAGCGCCCGGATTCAGGAACGCCGCCATGAACGGCAGTCCGAGCGACAGGGTTTCCATCTCGTACCCCCCGACAAAACCCCGCGAAGGATCATTTTTCGATTCATCCGTGATGATGCCGGCCATGGTGGTGCCGCGGTGCATGTTGACAGGCTTGTCGAAAACAGCATAAACGGAACCAGTCATGTGACGCATATAATTTTTCCCGACCTGTCCTGAAGAGTTGGCGAGCCCATCGGGAAATTTGCTCGAAGCGGAGTTCAACAGCAGTCTCGGTGATTCGATTGAGTTCCCGGCAACGCACACGGCGCGCGCCGCTTGACGATGCTGGTTCCCGTCCTTATCGGCATAGACGACACCGCTGACTCGGCCTTTTGCGTCGTGCTCGATACTCAGCACCTGACTGTCAGGGCGCACCTCGAGTTTGCCGGTGGCCTCGCCTTTGGGGATTTCCACATAAAGGGTGGACCACTTGGCACCCGACTTACAGCCCTGAAAACAGAACCCTATCTGTTGGCAGGCCGCCCGCCCATCGCGCGGCTCGGAGTTGATGGCCATCCGGCCGGTGTGACAGTTCTTGTACCCGAGCTTGTCCGCACCCGCCTTGAGCACTTTGAAGTTGTTGTTGCCCGGTAATCCCGGAATACCGTTCGTGCGGGTGACGCCCATCTTGTCCTCGGCGCGCGCGTAATAGGGCTCGAGGTCGGCGAGCTTTAGAGGCCAGTCGAGAAGACTCGCGCCCGGCACGTTGCCGTATTCAGAACGCACTCGGAATTCGTGCTCTTGAAATCTCAGGGATGCACCGGCCCAGTGCACTGTCGAGCCACCAACGGCCTTGACGATCCAAGCGGGAAGTCCCGAGAAGTCGCTCGCCACCCGCCAAGTGCCCGAGGTAGTCCTTTTGTCGAGCCACGATATCTGTCCGAACATTCCCCATTCGTCGTTGGAAAAAGCGGGTATCTCATGCCTTCCGCCCGCCTCGAGTACGACGGTATCGATGCCTTTCTGAGCGAGTTCACTTCCCAGCGTACCCCCGCCAGCACCCGAGCCTATGATTACGACCACGCTGTCGTCGTTCTTGTCATAAGGAGCAGCCATGTTTCTCTCCTGATATTCTGGTTGCAGAGTGGTCTATCAGACCCAGTCGATGTCGTCGAAGCCACGATTCAGATAACCGCCTTTGGAAGCGGATTCTCCTTCGTAGCCGAACAACGGCCAGACAGCCTGATTGTTGTAGATCCCCGTTACCAGCCCTCCGCGCACCGTCTGGAAGAAAGGAGAGCTCTCGATGTTGCGCAGAATGGCTACCCGATCTGCCTCCCAGCCGAGGTCCACGTAACGCGCGGCCCCCTTGCCCTGTGCAGCGACATCCAGGCCGGCAACGCCTTTTTCCATCATTCTTTTGAAGTCCTTATCCCCTGCGGCTTTTTCGTCATGAGCAGCGACCGCTTGGACATAGAACTGATCGCTCAATCGGTCGTGAGGATAGATATCTCTCGCCATTTGAATGAGGGTGGCCATGGATTCTGGCGCAAGGGCTTTGGACTGAACTGCCCACGCGCCTCTCGGACAGGCCACTATCCCGCCACTGACGACCAACATGGCGCCGAAAGTTGCAGCTCCCGACGTCTTGAGCATTTCACGTCTGGAGATTTTTTCCCGTTCATTAGTTATTGCCATTCTCTCGTCCTCCTTTAAAGCACTATAAGCAATGAAATATCACCGCTTCGGCTCGGGTCTTATTGGTAACGACCGTGGCGTTGGAGCACCTCGATCTTGTACCCGTCTGGATCCTGCAAGAAGAAGAAACGCGCCATGAGGTCACCATCGCGCTTGAACTCCACGATATCGCGGGGCTCGATACCCAGTGCTTTTATGCGCGCGTGCTCGCCGTCCAGATCGTCGACGGTGAAGGCGACGTGCCCGTAACCATCACCGTGCGTATAAGCTTCTTTCTGATCTTTGTTAATCGTCAGTTCAATCTCAAAATCTGCTTCGGGATTCCGCAGATATACGAGCGTGAAACTGTCGAAGTCGTATCGATCGGCCACTTCGAGTCCGAACACCTGTTTGTAAAAATTGACGGATGCGTCTTCGTTCAACACCCTGATCATCGTATGAATCGCTTTTGCCATGCTCACTCCCCAATTGATGTTTCGTTAACGTTGGCGGCCGCATTACCCCAGCCGGGAGTTCTTCGCTCGCTCGGCGCTCGTCCGCGCATCTTCCAGTTCATTGCGGCCAGCGACGTAAAGCGGCCGATGCCTGCGGGTCCTTTTCCAGAGGCGAGGCGTATTATTCGTTCATGCCCTGGCGTCACCGAGCTCCGGCTCGAGCAGACTTTTCGTTAGTGACAAAAGCCTGCGGCGCAGGCTCACAATTTGTTGCTCTGAAAGCCCGGTTTTGGCCGCTACCCGCGGCGGCACAGCCACCGCCCTTTCGCGCAACTGCCTCCCCCGGGGCGTCAGGCTGACGTTGACGATACGCTCATCCAGGACGGCATTTCGGCTTCGTTTCACCAGACCCTGCTGCTGCAAGCGTTTGAGCAAGGGCGTGAGCGTTCCCGAATCGAGATTCAGCTCTCGCGAGATGCATCCCACACTCTGATTGTCGCGCTGCCACAGGGAAAGCATCACGAGATACTGCGTGTAGGTCAGCCCGAGCGACTCGAGCTCTTTGCGATAGACGGCGGTCATGGCCTGCATGACGCCGTAGAGCGCAAAACACAGCTGATTCTCCAGAAGCAGATTGATTTTGTCGGACATCGGCGTTGCGTATCCCCCCAAGGCTCAACCCTGCCAGATTATTTAATTTTGCGCAATAGTATCGTGCACAATATATCTGCCGCCGGGCCCACTGTCTCTCGTGCCGCCTCGATTGCCGGATGAGCGGGCGCCCGCACGCGACGGCGGCGCTGAAGCTGACCAGCCCGGGCCCGCCTCGCCTTGCAGTGAGCTCCACCAGGACACGTCCTGGTGGAACG
>JABAOE010000500.1_pt2 | contig 15258 bp, 13 predicted proteins | sample 7062141 | NCBI WGS metagenome assembly JABAOE01 (sample SAMN14538627, study PRJNA623070) | marine sediment metagenome | biome: marine biome [ENVO:00000428]; feature: marine pelagic biome [ENVO:01000023]; material: deep marine sediment [ENVO:00002113] | place: India: Gulf of Khambhat ... | reverse complement strand
ATCGAGGAAGCCGACGCCATCACCGACTGGGCCCACGAGCGCGGGGCGCATGTCGTCGCGGTCTGCAATCCGCTGAGCCTGTCGCTGCTGCGCCCCCCGGGCAGCTGGGGGGAAGCTGGCGCGGACATCGCGTGCGGCGAGGGACAGCCGCTCGGCATCCCGATCTCCTCCGGTGGCCCATACTTCGGATTCATGGTGTGCCGGTCGCGGTTGCAGCGCCAGATGCCGGGGCGGATCGTCGGACGCACCGTCGACCTCGAAGATCGCCCGGGCTATACGTTGACGCTGCAGGCGCGGGAGCAGCACATCCGGCGCTCGAAGGCGACNNGTCCGGCAGATGCCGGGCCGCATCATCGGCCGCACGGTCGACCTCGACGGCAAGCCCGGTTTTGCCCTGACCCTGCAGGCGCGCGAGCAGCACATCCGCCGCTCGAAGGCGACCTCGAACATCTGCACGAACCAGGGTCTGATGGTCACGGCGGCGACGATATATATGTCATTGCTCGGCGCCGAGGGTCTGCGTCGCACGGCACTCAGTTGCCATGCGAATACGGCGCTGCTCGCCGCCGAACTCGAGGAGATCGACGGCGTGACGATCGCCTTCGACACGTATTTTCACGAGGCCGTCGTGCAAGTCGACCGACCCGCGGCCGTTATCGTAGATGCGCTGGCGAGGCGGAAGATCCTGGCTGGTTACGACCTGTCGACTCACTACCCCGAGTTGGGACACGCACTGTTGGTTTGTGCGACGGACATGCGAACTGGCGACGACATCGCGGCCTACGTCGACGCGGTGAAAGACGTCCTGAACAAATCACGAGCGGCCTGAGCGGATGACTGAGCCACTGATTTTCGAATTGTCCGAAGCCGGCCGCCGGGCGCCGACGCACGCGCCGTCGCGTGCGCCGGCGCATGGTCTGCCCGCGGCGCTGTTGCGTGATACACCGCCGCTGCTACCCGAGGTGTCGGAGCTGCAGGTGGTGCGGCATTTCACGCGGCTGTCGCAGCGGAATTTCTCGATCGACACCGAGTTCTACCCGCTCGGTTCGTGCACCATGAAATACAACCCGAAGATCTGCAACCGCCTTGCGATGCTGCCGGGTTTCGCGGACCGCCACCCGCTCGGTCCCGTCGAGCACGGTCAGGGCTTTCTCACGTGCATGTTCGAGCTGCAGGAGATGCTGACGTCGTTGACCGGCATGGCCGCGAGCTCGCTCACGCCAATGGCCGGCGCGCAGGGCGAGTTTGCTGGCGTAGCGATGATCCGCGCGTATCACGACTCACGCGGGGACCACGACCGGCGCGAGGTCATCGTCCCGGACGCCGCGCATGGAACGAACCCGGCGACGGCGACCATGTGTGGTTGCGTCGCGGTGGAAATTCCGACCGGTGCTGATGGTGACATCGATATCGAAGCGTTGCGAGCGGCGGTCGGGCCACGCACCGCCGGCATCATGTTGACGAATCCTTCGACGCTCGGCGTGTTCGAGCGCCGTATCACCGAGGTCGCTGAAATCGTGCACGAAGCGGGAGGGCTGCTGTATTACGACGGAGCGAACCTGAACGCCATCCTCGGCCGCGCGCTGCCCGGCGACATGGGTTTCGATGTCATGCATCTGAACCTGCACAAGACCTTCTCGACGCCTCATGGCGGCGGCGGGCCCGGCTCCGGCGCGGTCTGCGCCAACGCGCGCCTGGAACCGTTCCTGCCCGTGCCGGTCGTGGGTCGCGAGGCAACGGACGGCGGCTACCGCTACGTGTGGTTGACGGAAGACGAGCGGCCGCAGAGCATCGGCCGTTTGTCCGCGTTCATGGGCAACGCCGGAATTCTGCTTCGCGCCTACATATACATGCGGGTTTTGGGTCACGACGGCATGCGTCGGGTCTCCGAGTTTGCGACGCTGAACGCGAATTATCTGATGCACGAGCTGGCCGAACGCGGGTTCGATCTCGCGTTCCCGGCGCGCAGGGCCAGTCACGAATTTGTCGTATCGCTGAAATCCATGACGCGCGAGACCGGCGTTACGGCGATGGATTTTGCGAAGGCGCTGCTCGACCGCGGTTTCCATGCGCCGACCACTTATTTTCCGTTGCTAATCCCCGAGTGTCTGCTGATCGAGCCAACGGAGACCGAGACGCGGCAGGAACTCGACGCATTCGCCGCTGCCATGGCTGAGATTCGCGACCTCGCGCGCACCGATCCGGAAGCGGTCAAGGCGGCACCGGTCACGACCCCGGTCCGGCGGCTCGACGACGTTCGTGCGGCCCGGCACCTCGACCTGGTCTGGCGGCCCGATAACGACATGGCCTGAATCCAATCCAAGGTCCCGGAGAGAATTCGTGTCAGCACTGATTTGTGGCTCGATGGCCTACGACAACATCATGGTGTTTCCCGGTCGGTTCAAGGAGTCCATCCTGCCGGACCAGCTGCACATTCTGAACGTTGCTTTCCTCGTGCCGCAGATGCGCAAGGAGTTTGGCGGCTGTGCCGGCAACGTTGCGTATAACCTGCGCGCACTCGGCGGCGATCCCCTGATCATGGCAACCGTCGGCACGGACTTCGACCCGTACGCGAGCCGGCTCGAGCAACTGGACCTCGACATGCGCTTCGTCCGCACGATCGAGGACACGCTGACGGCGCAGGCGTATATCACGACCGACCTGGATGATAACCAGATCACGGCATTCCACCCCGGCGCAATGGATCATTCGCACGAGAATCGCGTGCCGGCGGACGCCGGCATCAGCATCGGCATGGTATCGCCGGACGGTCGACAGGGCATGATCGAGCACGCCGAGCAGTTTGCGGATGCGCGCGTTCCGTTCGTCTTCGATCCCGGGCAGGGGCTCCCGATGTTCGATGGCGAAGAACTCAGGCGTTTTGTCGATCAGGCCACGTGGGTCGCGGTCAACGATTACGAGGGTCAGATGCTGCAAGAGCGAACCGGCTGGTCGGCCGCAGAGATCTCGAAGCATGTCGAGGCGCTCATCGTGACGCGCGGCGGACAAGGTTCATCGATTTTCGCCGGTGGCGCCGAAATCGTCATCCCGGCGGTCCAGGCCTCTGAGATCCTCGATCCGACCGGCTGCGGCGACGCGTACCGCGCAGGCCTGCTGTTCGGGATCATCCGTGGCCTGTCGTGGGAGAATACCGGCCGGCTCGCGTCGCTGATCGGTTCGATCAAGATCGCCCATCGCGGCACGCAGAATCACACCCTGACGCCCGACGGCGTCGCGAGCGCATTCGATGCGGCTTTTGGCTATGAGATCACTATCTAGGATCGCGTTTCTGACGCTGCTGGCGTCGCTCGCGTTCGCGGAGGGCCACTCCGAGCGTGAGTGGCGCGGCACGCTGGAGCGCATATCCTCGGGCGTCGTGTCGATCAAGGTCGACAGCACGCGGGCATTCGACACCGAGTGGAACCAGACGACGCAGGCGACCGGCTTCGTCGTCGATGCCGACCGGGGCCTGATCCTGACGAACCGGCATGTCGTGACCCCGGGGCCGGTGCGCGCAGAAGCGCTGTTTACGAACCAGGAAGAAGTGGAATTGTGGGCCGTGTATCGGGATCCCGTTCACGACTTCGGGTTCTATCGCTACGACCCCGCGGATCTCAAGTACATTGAACCGGTCGAGCTGAAGCTGGATCCGGCCGCCGCCCAGGTCGGGCGCGAGATCCAGGTCGTCGGCAACGACGCCGGCGAGCAGCTGTCCTTCCTGTCCGGCACGCTGGCGCGCCTCGACCGGCCGGCGCCCTCCTACGGACGCGGCAATTACAACGATTTCAACACCTTCTACCTGCAGGCCGCGTCCGGTACCTCTGGCGGTTCCTCCGGATCTCCGGTGATCAGCATCGACGGCAACGTCGTGGCCCTGAACGCTGGCGCGGCGTCTCAGGCCGCCTCGAGCTTCTTCTTGCCCCTCGACCGCGTGCAGCGCGCGTTGGAGCTACTGCAGGACGGGGAGCCGGTGAGCCGCGGGACCCTGGAGACCGTCTTCGTGCACCTGGCGTTCGACGAGTTGCGGCGCCTCGGCTTGCGCGATTCGACCGAGGCCGACATCCGTCGCGAGTTCACCGGGCAGACCGGCATGCTCGTGGTCGATGAGGTGATTCCGGGCGGCGTCGCGGACGGGCGCCTGCAGGTCGGCGACATCGTCGTGAAGGTGAACGGAAATTTCGTCACGAACTTCGTGCCGCTCGCAGCGGTTCTCGATGGCAGCGTCGGCCGCACTGTCCAACTCGTGGTCGAACGCTATGGCGAGGTGCTGGATATCGCGGTCGAGGTCCGCGACCTGCATACGATTACACCGCGCGAGTTCATCAGCTTCGGCGACGCGGTCGTCCACAACCTGTCGTACCAGCAGGCGCGCCACATGAATCGTGCGATCGAGGGCGTCTATATCGCAAATCCCGGCTACGTGCTGGCGAACGCGGCGCTCCCCCGCGGCGCCGTCATTACCTCGGTCGGAGAGGACGCCGTTCGAAACCTCGACGATTTAGAGGCAGCGCTGTCGCGGCTGGCCGACCGCGAGCGCGCTGCCCTCCGGTTCTACACGTTCGAGGACCCCCTCACGAGCAAGCTCGCGGTCATGACGATGGACCGTCGCTGGTTCCCCGCGGAGCGCTGCGCTCGCGACGACGAAACCGGCCTGTGGCCATGCACGCCGCTCGGGGACGGCGGCGAGGCCCAACCGCCGCAGCCGGCGACCGCGACCTTCATCAAGCAGACCGATCGTCGCGCGCGCGAGATCGCACCGTCGCTGGTACTCGTGAACTACGACATGCCCTACACGATTTCCGGTATCTCGGATCGTCATTACTATGGCACCGGCGTCATCGTTGACGTCGAACGGGGTTTCGTCGTGGTCGACCGCAACACCGTACCGGAGGCGATGGGCGATGCGCGAATCACGTTCGCCGGAGAACTGGAAGTTTCGGCTAGCGTGAAGTTCATTCATCCGTCGCATAATCTGGCTTTGCTGCAATACGATCCGTCGCTGATCGGCGCCACGCCGGTTCGTGCGGCCGAACTTGCGGCCGTGCCGCCGACGCAGGGCGAGTCGGTCTGGGTCATCGGCCTGCGACCCGACCACAAGCTGATCTACCGGCAGACCGAGGTCGCGTCGGTAGACCCGATGTTTCTGCCCCTGTCACGCACGATGCGTTTTCGCGAGACCAACCTGGAGGTTCTGAACCTGGTCAACGGTCCGGCGGACTTCGATGGTGTCATCGTCGATCGCAGGGGACGCGTGACGGCTCTTTGGTCGAGTTTCGCATTCCAGGTCGGCCAGGATCTCGTGCAGGAGAACAAGGGCGTGCCGGCGCAGCACGTCGCTGAACTGGTGGCGCTCGCCCGCGAGGATCGCGAACTTTTCTCGCTCGAGGTCGAGCTGAGCCCGCTGTCCCTGGCCACGGCTCGCAAGCTGGGGCTAGATGACGACAGCGTCCGGCGCCTGACCGATCATGACCCGGAACGCCGCGTCGCGCTGGCTGTGCTGCGCACCGTGGCTGGCTCCCCCGCGGCGGCGGTGCTGGAGCCGGGCGATCTGATTCTCGCAATCGACGGTAAGCCGGTCACGCGATTCCGCGAGGTCGAGCTGGCGACGCAGCGGGAGGCCGTCGAGGTCGAATTCCTGCGCGACGGCAGGCTGCGATCCGCGCGGATCGTAACCGTTGCCCTCGACGGCCGCGGGGTGCGCCGTGCCGTGATGTGGGCCGGTGCTTTGCTGCAGGCGCCGTACCGCGACATATCTTCACAGCGGGGAGTCGAGCCATACGGTGTATACGTTTCGTATTTCGCCTATGGCTCACCGGCCTCGCGCTACGGCCTGTTCGCCGGGCGCCGGATCGTCGAGGTCGACGGCATCGCGACCCCGGACATCGACAGCTTCCTGCAGGCCGTCGCGAATAGCGTCGACCGACAGTCGGTGCTGCTGACGACCGTGACGTGGAACGGCGCGGTGGACGTGCTGACGCTGAAGCTCGACCGGACCTACTGGCCCACGTACGAGATCGTTCATCGCGGCGATGAATGGCAACGCATCGCATTAGACTGATCTGCGCCGGCCTCGTCGTGTTCGTGTCGACTCTGTGTGGCGGCGGATCGGCCGCGGCCGACCTGTACAAGTACCGCGATGAGACCGGGTCCCTGGTCTACAGTGACAAGCCGCCGGCCGACGGCGAGGACTTCGAGCGGCAAGTGCGAGCGCTCGCATCGACACAGGCGCCGACTGTGCGGATTCGCGTCGAGCAGTCCGGCGAAAAGCTCGACTTGTGGGCCGACAACGCTTGTCACTGTCCGGCCGAGGTGGCGCTGCAACTGACCGGAGGCTCCTATCGGGACGTCGAGCCGGACAGCGCGGTTCGCGGTGTGATTCCGGCACTGGGCAGCGAGCGGATCATGTCCCTGGTCCACACGGGACCGGAGGGGCATCCCGACTTTCGCTTCGGTTTCATCTTCGGGGATCCGGAGGCGCGGCATGAGCCTGCCGACGGTTACCGGCCGCCGTTCGCCGCGGGTCGCGAGTTCAAAGTCAGTCAGGCATTCCCGGAAGCGATGACGCACACGACACCGGACAGCCGCTACGCGATCGACCTCGAGATGCCCGAAAGAACCGACATTTACGCCGCACGCGGTGGGATCGTCGTCGAGGTGGCGCACCGCAATTTCCGGGGCGGCGCTGACTGGGGCAAATACGGTTCCGAGGCAAACCTCGTCAAGATCATGCATGACGACGGCAGCTTCGCGCTTTACGCACACCTGTCCTGGGATTCGATCCGGGTCCGCGTCGGCGATCGCGTAGATCGGGGGCAGTTCATCGCGGCGTCCGGTAACACCGGATTCAGCACCGGTCCGCACCTGCACTTCGTGGTTTTACGCAACGACGGACTGCGGAGCGTTTCCGTGCCTGTCGTGTTCTCCGACGGCCGCGGTGGGTTGGTGACCGCACAGACCGGGCAGTTTCTGCGAAATCCCTGACCGCGACGGATCGACGCGAGCGGCCTACTTCCGCAAATGAAATTCCCGCGGCTGAAATGCCGCGGGAATTTTTTCTGGAAGTCTCCGCTCGCGTCAATGGTCCGCAGCAGGGGAACCGCGGGGCTCAGCGTTCGGTGCGTGACAACCCCGCGGCGAGCGCGACGATCAGCCAGGCGATCATGAACGAAGACCCCCCGATGGGCGCCACCTCGCCGAGCACGGCGGGGCCGCCGAGCTTCGTCGCATAGATCGAACCGCAGAACACGACCATGCCGAAGATGAAGAGCCAGCCCGCGAACTTCAGCAGCATCGACGGGCCGAACCGGGCGTTCAGCAGCGCGACCAGAATCAGTGCCAGCGAATGGTAAGTTTGCATCTGCACGGCCCAGCGCCACGACAGGCGATCGGCCTCGGTCAGCGAGTCGGCTAGGCCATGGAAGCCGTAGGCGCTCAGCATGGCTCCGGTCGACAGCAGCAACGCGCCGACGATGACGAAAATCTTGTCGTGCCTCGTCATTACGTACTTTCCCTAGCTCCTGAACTTGGTGTCTGACATCCGTTTTCGGCTATCCTGATCATATGCAACAACGCACCTTAGGCGCTACCGGCGATTGCCCGAATCCATGGTGAACGGCGAGCGTTATCCTGAGATCATGCAGGCAGCGCTCGGGAACTGAACTATGAAGATAACGCGCACACGAGCGCGAGGAGGATGAAACCATGACAACGCTGCAAGAGAGAATCGCCAACGAGCGCCGACGACTGCGTCTGGTCCGGATGAAGATGCTCGCCGCAATAGAACAACAGGCGCAGGGAACGGAGGACTACGTGCCCTTCTACGTGGCAGCCGCGGACTACATAGACGAAACGATGCAGCGGCTCCACGATCAGGATGTCAAGATGCGCAAAATGATCCTCGAGAAATCCGAGAAAGTCGACGACTATGTCGAGACGGCGATCGGGGAGCTCGACGCGCGGCTAGAGGGCGCAAAGGCTCACCTGACCCCGTTCCTCGAAGCCCGTGACAAGCTGAAACAGGAAGGCGTCGCGGCGCTGGAGGCGTTCGAGAAGATCGGCAAAGAATATTCTGACTTCATCGTGGCCAACATGGGTCACCACGGATCGACGAGCGATCTGGCTGCGAAGCTGTTCTCCCCCGCGGACTGGGAGTTCATGGCGGGCATCAGTGACGAGCAGCAGCAGAAGGACGAGGAATTGTTCCAGCGGGTCGAGGAGACCTCACCGGAGTCGGTGAAAGACGTCGAGTGATTATCGGGGACGCGCGCGGCGGAGTTCCTGCTGATGACGGCGGCGCAGTCTGCGGTACGCGACCAGCCCGCCGTCGCTGGGGACCAGGTGGTCGCCATCGGCGTCGTCGACGTTCTCCGGTTGCTGCGAGGACACGATCGGCAGGTCGTCGTCGAACACGAGATACTGCGAAAAGCGGCCCCACAGGTCGACCAGTGGATGAAATGGTCGGGGCACACGATGGTACCAGCGTACGTATACGTCCGTATGTGACTCGTCGATGGGCACGAACGTTGCGGCCATGAAGTAGCGGTTGCCGAGCCGGTTGAACCAGAGGTTAGGGTACACGAAGTCGACGTACTGTCGGTCGCTCTTTCCTTTCCTGTCCTGGAAGAACAGGAAGCCGTGTTCGTGTGGTTCGATGCGCACGCGCGTGACGGGATCCCTGATGAATGCGCCGATACTCTTGCGGTGCACGAACGGCAGGTGACTGTAGTCCAGCACGTTCTCGATCGCACGCGTATAGTGCACGTTCCATGGATACCGGGTCTCGCCGAAGTACATGCCCCGTACGCGACTCAGATCGGGTAGGGGCGGCAGCTCGCCGGTTGCGACCTCGGGGCCGCGCCAGGTCCAGACGTAACCTGCCGATTCCCGGGTGGGCCGGGTGTCGACGCGGAGTTGAGATGGAATCGGCCAGTCTTCGCCCTCGGGCGGCACGCGCACGCAGCGCCCGTCGGCCCCGAAACGGAACCCGTGGAACCGGCATTCGATGGTGTCCGAGCGGACGCGGCCCAGGCTCAGGGCCGCACCCCGATGCGCGCAGCGGTCTGTCATGCACACGGCTTCGCCCGAATCGGTCCTCCAGAACATCAGGCGCTCCCCGAAGCGCGTCCTCGCGACCGGTCGCGCGCGGAGTTCGCGCGAACTGAGCACCGGGTACCAGTGTCCGCTCGACCATTCAACCATTGGGGTATCTTGCGGCAGTGCATTCGCAGCGTGCAAGGGCAGCCCGCGTTGGCGGAATGCGGTCGTCTGCGGTCTAATGCGGGTTTTCACGCGCCACGAGCGGACAGCGAACAGCGATGATCAAGGTCTCGACCATGCAGCCCTTCAAAGCGGGCGACGTCTTCCCCGGCTGCATGTTTCTCAATTTCGGCGGCTGACCGGAGCCCGCGCGCCTCGGATATGAACTGGGTCATTGCGGCTTGGGACCGGCTGTTCCTGGACCGACCGTGGCTGGGACTGGCCAGTGTATTCGTCTTTGTCGGCTTCTTCGCGTGGTTCACGCCCGACTTTCGACTTGATGCCTCGGGCGACTCGCTGCTCCTCGAGAATGACGCCGACCTGCGCTACTACCGCGGTACGACAGCGAGGTATGGATCGGACGACTACCTGATCGTCACCTATACGGCGCAGGACGACCTGTTCTCGCCATCCATGCTGGCCGACCTGCAGCGCCTGCGGGACGAGTTGCTCGAACTCGACGGCTTCGAATCCGTCATCTCCATTCTCGACGTTCCCCTGATCGACAGTCCGCGAACGTCGCTTCAGGAGCTGCAGAACGAGGTACCGACACTGCTGAGCCCGCGCACCGACATGGAGCTGGCCCGCATCGAGCTGACGACCAGCCCGCTGTACCGGCAGCTGCTGATGAGCACCGACGGCCGCACGACGGCGATGCTGGCACGGTTCCGCCTCGATCCCGAATTCATCGAATTGCTCCGGCGGCGCGACGAGCTCCGCGAGAAGCAGGTGTTTGCCGAACTGCTGCCCGATGAGCAGCGACAAATGTCGGAACTCGATCGCGAGATCCGCGAATTGCGAGTGCGAGTGACCGCACGTCAGCAGGCCGATATCGCGCGCGTCCGGGCGATTCTCGATGCGCATCGTGGCCGCGCCGAACTGCGGCTTGGTGGGCTGCCGATGATCGTCACCGACATGCTCGAGTACATCAAGCGGGACGTGATCGTCTTCGGCGCCGGCATACTGGTGTTCCTGATCGGACTGATGACGACGATCTTCATGCGTCCGCGGTGGGTGGTTTTGTCCATGCTGGCGTGTTTCCTGTCGATCGTGGTGATGATCGGTTATCTCGGCGTCACCGACTGGCCGGTCACCGTGGTGTCGGCCAACTTCGTAGCGCTCCTGCTGATTTTCGGCTTGTCGATTGCCGTGCACCTGATCGTCCGCTATCGGGAATTGCATGCGGCTAATCCGAATCAGGATCAATACTGGCTCGTGCGAAGCACCGTCCGGGACAAGTTCCTGCCATGCCTCTTCACGGCGCTGACGACCATGATTGCATTCCTGTCGCTGCTCGTCAGCGGAATTCGACCCGTCATCGATTTCGGTTGGATGATGGTCATTGGCATGGCCGTCGTGCTGCTGATGGCGTTCACGTTCTTTCCGGCCGGGCTAATGCTGCTGTCTCCGGGAGCGCCGCAGAAGCGGCGCGAGGCGACCGGCGCGATCACGGGCTTCATGGCGCATCTCGTGCGCGACTGGCCGCGCTCGATCATGGTGTTCTACGTCGCCGCGGCTGCGGGCAGTGTTTTCGGGATCGCGCGGCTCGACGTCGAGAATCGCTTCATCGATAACTTCAAGGAGACAACCGAGATCTATCGAGGCATGGTCAAGATCGACCAGGAGCTCGGCGGCACGACCCCGCTCGATATCATCCTGGATGCCGATCCGGCATTCTTCGGGGCCGACGACGAGCCATTCGGACCGCCCGGCGCCGGCTATAACGACGACGCGGCCGATGAACTCGGTTACGCGGAATTCGGTGAGGATGAATTCGACGAGGACGAGTTCGAGGACGAGTTCGCCGCAGAGGAGGGTGATCTCGGCGCGACGAGTTACTGGTACAACACGTTCCAGCTGCAGAAGGTTCGGGAGGTGCATGAGTGGCTGGAGAGCCAGCCGGAAACTGGCAAGGTCTTGTCGATGGCTACGACGATCGACACGCTGCAGACGATTAACGACGACGAAGAGGTCAGCACGTTCTGGTTGTCGATCCTGTACAAGCGTTTACCCGAGGATGTGAAGCGCGCGTTATTCGACCCGTACATGTCCAAGGACGGCAACCAGGTCCGAATATCCGTGCGCGTGTTCGAGTCGGACCGCAACCTGCGCAGACAGGAGCTCCTGACCCGGATCAGGAGTCACCTTGTGGACGGGATGGGGCTGTCCCCGGAGCGCGTGCACCTGACCGGCATGCTCGTGCTTTATAACAATGTGCTGCAGAGCCTCTACCGGTCGCAGATCCTGACACTCGGTTTCGTATTCCTGGTGATCACGTTCATGTTCGTGCTGCTGTACAGATCGCCGCTGTTGGCCGTTATCGCGATCCTCCCGAACATGCTGGCCGCGGGCGCCGTCATGGGCCTGATGGGCCTGCTATCGATTCCGCTGGATCTCATGACGATCACGATTGCGGCGATCGTGATCGGCATCGGCGTCGACGATACGATTCACTACCTGCATCGCTATCGGACTGAATTTGCCGTCGACCGCGACTACATTGGGGCCATGCAGCGGTCCCACGGGAGCATCGGGCGAGCCATGTACTACACGTCGGTCATCGTGACCATCGGCTTCTCGATTCTGGTGCTGTCGAATTTCTTCCCGACGATCTATTTCGGGATATTGACGGGATTCGCGATGCTGTTCGCGATGTTCGCGAATCTTACCCTGTTGCCGTTGCTGCTGATCTGGATCAAGCCGCTGGGATCGGCCTAGCGGCGTGCGCGCAGCTGCGCGGCCCAGGCGCGTCCGTCTCCGGACGGCTGATACCAGACGCTGAAGTCGCCGGTGGCGATCGCAAGGTCGCGGAGCGGGTCCTCACTGTCGATCTCGAATGCATTGAAGCCGACGCGCTCCATGTAGTGGAGCTGTTCCAGCAAGACGTCGCCGACCGCACGCAGCTCGCCGGCGAAACCGTAGCGTTCGCGCAGCAACCGCGCGTACGAATACGCGCGCCCGTCGCGGAAGGTGGGGAACTCGAGCGCTACGAGCGCCAGTTCGCCGACGGCGTCGGCGATTGCCTCCGGGTGTTCGTCGCTCTGCAGAAGGACGCCGACCCGATCGGGTCGCGCGCGCAGTGCCGTCTTGTCTTCCTGCCAGGTCGCGAGCGGGACGAGCACGGCGCCATCCTCCGGCACCGGCGCACCGTGGGCGACTCGCACGTACGGGTCTGCCACGATCCTGCGATCGACCACCAGTCCCATCACGCGGCCTCCCGTTCGGCGCTTCCGCGGTACACCGCTTTTCGGAAGGGCTCCATTCCGACGCGCCGGTAAGTGTCGAGGAATCGCTCATTCTCTCGGCGGATCTCGAGGTAGGCGTCCACGATGCGCTCTATCGCGGCCGGTATTTCATGCTGCGGCAGACCCGGGCCGACCCGGTCACCGAGCGATGCGTTCTCGTCAGACGAGCCGCCGAGCGTCAGCTGGAAGAACTCCTTGCCGCGCTTGTCGACGCCGAGGATGCCGATGTTACCGACATGGTGATGTCCGCAGGCGTTCATGCAGCCCGAGATGTTGATCGTGAGGTCGCCGACCTGCTGGAGCTTGTCCGTCTGCGAGAAATGCAGGCCGATGTCCTGGGCGATCGGGATCGAACGCGCGTTCGCCAGCGCGCAGTAGTCGAGACCAGGGCAGGCGATGATATCGGACGCGAGACCGATGTTCGGTGTCGCGAGGCCGAGCACATCGAGTTGCTGCCAAAGTGTGTGCAGATCCGCCTGCCGAACGTCGACGAAGACGAGATTCTGGCGATGGCTGACTCGCAGCTGCCCCAAGCTGAACTCATCGGCGAGGTCGGCGACGTGGTCCATCTTGTCGGCCGACAGGTCTCCGGGGACTTTGCCGGGCGCCTTCAGCGACAGGTTGACGATGGCATAGCCAGGGACCTTGTGCTCGACGACGTTGCTCCGCATCCACGCGTCGAATAGCGGGTCGATATCGCGCAGCGCCTGCAGTTCCGCCCCGAGTTCGTCGAGTTCCTCGTAATCGGGAGGGCGGAAGTAGGCGTCGATCCGCGCTGCTTCGGCCGGGTCGATCTTCAGCACGCCGTCACGGATTGCGGCCCACTCGGCCTCGACCAGTTCGCGGTATTTGTCGATGCCGAGGGCGTTGACCAGGATCTTGATGCGCGCCTTGTAGATGTTGTCGCGGCGGCCATACATGTTGTAGATGCGCAGGATCGCTTCGACATACGAAACGATATGCTCTGGTTCGATCCACTCACGGATCGTCTTGCCGATCACCGGTGTCCGGCCCTGGCCGCCGCCGACGATGACCTCGAAGCCCGGCATTCCGGCCTCGTTCAGGTGCATGCGCAGCCCGATGTCGTGGACGGCGACGGCCGCGCGGTCATGCGGCGAGCCGGTGACGGCGATCTTGAACTTGCGCGGGAGGTACGAGAACTCGGGATTCAGGATCGAGTACTGGCGCAGGATCTCGCACCACACGCGGGGGTCCTGGATCTCGTCGCATGCCCGCCCCGCGTAGTGATCTGCCGTAATATTGCGCACGCAGTTGCCGGAAGACTGCATCGCGTTCATCTCTGCGGACGCAAGATCGGCCAGGATGTCGGGCGTTTCTTCGAGCTTGATCCAGTTGTACTGAATGTTCTGCCGCGTCGTGAAGTGGCCGTAGCCCTTGTCGTACCTGCGCGCGATGTGCGCGAGCTGGCGCAGCTGCCGCGACGACAGGCAGCCGTAAGGCACGTTGACGCGCAGCATGTAGGCGTGCAGCTGCAGGTACAGGCCGTTCATCAATCGGAGCGGCTTGAACTGATCCTCCGTCAGTTCGCCATCGAGACGGCGCCGCACCTGTCGTCGGAACTGCTCCACGCGCTCGTTAACCAGCGTCTGATCGAATTCGTCGTAGCGATACATGTCAGGGCTCCGGGTCCGAGCGGTCAGGGACGATGGTCGGTCCGGTCGCGCGAATCGCCTCCCGGATCTGATCGGGTATCCGCGCACCATCGCACTCCGTGACCGGTATCAGGCTTGGCTCGATGATCAGGTTGTGCGTCTCGTCGACCCGGCCGAGCTCAAGCAGCCGGTCCGCCTCGTGCCCGTCTTCGATCAGCTCGCCTTCCTGGATCGACTCGACCCACGCGCCGTCCGCGCCGCGGAATACCACGAGGCCATCCCGCAGTCGGTTGGCAATGAGCATCTGAGCCATGATCCGTTTGCCGTCTTTACGTCAGGTTGCCACAGACAACAGCGGGGACCCGTGGCCCCCGCTACCGATTTCGAGTTTACGGGCCCCAGCAGGGGGTCGCTAAACGGATTTCTTAGGTTGAGATAAGTTCTGGTTATAAGGGGCAGCCGCCTGGCGAGTGGCTCAGGCCGCGCGACGCTTCTTGCGTTTCCTGCCGATCATCTCCGGGGCGTTCAAAGCTGCCAGCTTCATCAGCTCGAACTCGCGGTCCGGGTCGGGCCGCTGGCCGCTGCTCTGGTTCCTCTCGTCCCGCGCGCGGATGTCCCGGAGTATCGTTCGCAGCTGCCTGATTTGCCAGCGCCGTTCTTCCTTGCCCTTGTCGGTCAGCACGAGCCTGCGGCGCCGCCGATCGGCCGGGTCAATGACTTCCGCGATCATACCCTGCGCCATCTGCGCGGAGATGTAGCGCGAGATGGACGACTTCGGCAAACCGGTCGCCTCGCACAGGTCCGTTACGGTTGGCGGCCGGCCGAGCTCGTTGAGCACCAGTGTCGTCAGTTCTACCAGCATCTGTCCCAGCGGGATGCTGCCGTAGCGTGCCATGTACGTGTGGACGATCCGCCAGAAAATAATCATCTGTGCCGCGGAGGACGGAGACCAACCCTCGAGGCGCGGTTCGACGTGATTGGAAGTTTGCATTAGCGTTGTTTCTGCCCGGGGCGCAAATCGCAAGATATTGAGGCATCATACCGTCCGGATAAGCAGTTCTCAATATTTCCGGAACAGTTTTGGAGTTCAGCGGGCACGCCCCGCGGGCGCCGCGTGTCCGGAATGCGAGTGTTTTCAAACGGTT
>JABAOE010011286.1_pt3 | contig 15260 bp, 9 predicted proteins | sample 7062141 | NCBI WGS metagenome assembly JABAOE01 (sample SAMN14538627, study PRJNA623070) | marine sediment metagenome | biome: marine biome [ENVO:00000428]; feature: marine pelagic biome [ENVO:01000023]; material: deep marine sediment [ENVO:00002113] | place: India: Gulf of Khambhat ... | reverse complement strand
TGACCTGCCACGTTTCCCGGAATATCCGCAAGCTTCGCCACCTGTACAGGTTCAGCTACAGCCTCTGCAGGACCTGCGTCCTCGACAATCTCCGGGCCAATAGCATTATCGACAGTTTGCGCAAGTTGTGTTTCAGCACAAGCCAAATCCACAGGCTTGGTCCATGCATCCGGTTGTTCGGCAACCTCGGGGGTGGATTTTAACGGGACCGGTGCTGGGGGCTTTGGCCTCGGCGGAACTTTCTCAATGACTTTGGCAACACGTTGAGGTTTGGCTGCCCGTTCAGGCTTTTTTATCTCTGCAGGTTCTTCTTTATCGGGTTTTGTATTGACCGTTGGTTGTTCAGGTTCGGCTACAGCGGGCACCAGGGACACGACAACTGCGGAACCACCATCGACGATATTGGCAGGCTGAGCGGCCCAGTCATAAAATGCCATGCCACCATGTGCACCGGCAGACAAAACCAGGCAAATTGATAGCCTTAGGAAAGTGGACAAGGATGTTAATTGGTTCAGCATTAACTCATTTACTCATATGGCCGAAACGGCCTCTTGCATAAGGCAAACGCATGACGATGTACTTAAAGTTTTTAACGTGCGACAATGCGACTAAATTTCTAACGGATTAATGTTTTTTAGGTTGACTCTTTTATGCAATAATCCAAAAATACACTGTTTTATTATCGAAAATTCAACAGTTTGAATAAAAAGTCAAGAAATTCTTCATGCGTCTTCTAGTTACCCAAATGCTCGCTGCCGCCCTTGTTGCAGTCCTCTCGACGAGTGCGTTGAGTGCAGACCTATCCAACGATAGCACAAACACTTCCGCGAGCGCCAATATCCCTGTCATGGAGCAGGTGACTGTGGTTGGTCAGTCTGAGGAAGTACTTTCGGGAGCATCAAAACTCTCTGGCGACATCCTCAAATCATTACCCCAAAAAAACAGCAGTATCACTGAAACCGTCACCATCCTCCCCAGAGTTCAGATTGGAGAAGGGCAACGGACCTCTGAGAATGCCGGAGAGATTCTTCCGCCACTTATTTCTATCTCCGGCGGGCGCGCATACGAGAACAACTACACGATCGATGGCGTCAACCAGAGCAGCATCCTTGACCCTCTGAAGGGCAACAACATCGTTGAAGATGACAGGGAGGTTCCTAGCCACCCTCAACGCGGCTTCATCCACCAGGACCTCATTGACAGCCTGACGGTTTATGACAGCAACATCCCTGCCAGGTTCGGTGGCTTTACAGGTGGTGTCGTCGATGCCGAAACCCGTTCACCACACAATCAGTTTACAGGTCAGATCAGCATCCGGACGACCCGGGACTCTTGGACCCAATTCCATGTTGACCCCGACAGGAGAGAGTCATTCTACAATTCAACAGATCAACAGCTTCAGCCACGCTTCAAAAAATACGATCTCGGTCTGGAACTCGATGTGCCGATCAATGACGAAATGGCACTCCTGGCGGCATATAATAGGATTCAGTCCGACCTGGAGATTTTCAACATCGACGACTGGAAGGAGAACCATAAAACCCTCGAGAATTATTTTCTGAAATATGTCTGGCTGCCGCAAACACCCTACACTCTGGAATTGACTGCCAGTCACACCCCGTCCAAAGAAGAGTTTTTTATCGACGGAGCCAGAGACAGCGATATCGAGATTGAGCGTGGCGGGTACAGCCTCAGCGGCAAGCTGACAGGGGACTTGCCATTCGGTGTTCTTGAAGCATCCTCGACTTACATGGCCAATGAGAGTTCGAGAAGCGCCAACACTCATCATTATTTCTGGCCATCCAACACTCCCTCCAAAAACTGGGGTGAACAATACGGGCTGCCATGGAGCGCAGAGGGTGGTTACGGCGACATCGACAACGAGGAGGAAAGCCTGCAGGCACACATTGACCTGGTTTCGAAGCCGCTTGCCATTTACCAGACTATCAATACATTCAATCTTGGCCTGGAAGTCAGTCACGACAAGGGGTCCTCTGATCGCAAACAAACGACCTACGAGCACGCCCTGAACAGGGCGGTCGAAGATACGAGCGTTTCCTGTCGCGCCGACGACCCCTCATGTATCGACAATGAAGTCTACTTCCGGGAGAGACGAGCCTACTTTGCAGAATCTCAGGAAGCAACTGTCAACAGCATCTCGGCCTACCTTGACGACCTGGTCGAGATCGAGCCATTCAGCTTCCGACCCGGAGTTCGTCTCTCTTACGACGACTTCATGGAGAACACCGACATTTCCTACCGCTTCGCAGGAACATGGGACCTGTTTAGGAACGGGGCAACCATCATCAAGGGCGGCTACAACCGTTATTACGGAAAAGCACTATTGACATACAAATTGCGAGAAGGCAGGACCCCTTACCAGAGACAAACACGCTCGAAAATAACCAGTGACCCGGATAACCCGGAGAACGTCAACACGCTGACAGCCTGGGCGCCGAGCTCAGACCAGGGATTCCTGAGGTATCAATATTCAGAACTCGACACCCCTTACTCAGACGAATGGAACATCGGAGTCGTGCAAAATCTCTTGGGCGGAAGCCTGGAAATCAATTACCTGGAACGTGATAATCGTGACCAGTTCGCCAAGGAGTTGTTCATAACCGACGTCGACGGCACCACCATCCGCGGTTGGGAGCTCAACAATAACGGTTCAAGCAAGTACAAAAGCACCAAGCTTTCCTGGGAGCGGCAATGGCAGAAGCATTTTCTGAACATCAACTACACTTACAGCGATCAGGAATCCAGCAATGATTCATATGACGNNGATCTTGAAGACTACGTCTGGTACCAAGGCAAACTGATCAGCCTGAATGATTTGCCGCGACCGGATTATAACCGCGAACACATGGTAAACATTATTTATGTAGGCCGCTTGCCATGGGATATAACTTTCACAAACATTGCCCGTTATCAAAGCGGTTACGAGACTCTAGAAGACACACGGGATAACATTACCCTGCCGTCTGGGGAGAGATACGACATTTACGCAAAGATTGAACAGCCGAACTACTGGATTTTCGATTGGAAACTTGACTGGGAGAAAAACCTGCCTCATGACCAGAGCATGATCTTCTCACTTGAAGTCAACAATGTCTTCAACGAAAAAGTCCTTGCCGGTGCATCTACCGACACTTACGAACTCGGCCGCCAGTTCTGGCTCGGCCTGACTTACAAATTCTAATCAGAAGGTCTGTGAGTTGGTCTTCACGGGCACCCTGCGATAAGCAGAATCATCGTAGAGGTAAGCATAGCCTTTCGATTTGAAACTATCGACACGGCCATACATTTCATTTTCACTTCTCAATTCAAGGCTTTCAATTCGACGGGGAAGCGACATCTTCACCGTCCCGGCGGGGTAACTGCTCACAATAAGGCCATCATCCACCAGGGCGATACTCTCGACAGACAGCGGCGTTGGCAAAGAACCAATTGGCAAAGCCTTCTTTTTGTCCGTGATATCAATCAGGAACACCCCCTTGTCGCTGTCCGCGACGTAAAGCAAATTGTCGCGAGCCAACATTTTTCTGGCTTTGCCCGGCGTATCCACAATCTGGATTAATTCCGGTTTCTCAGGACGGCTTATCTCTAGCACGTAGACCCCCCCAGTCCCCTCAGAGACATAAGTGATATCACCAACGACGACAATGCTATGGGAAACTGTTTGCGAGCTAAGGTGCGTCGGCAAAGCGGTTTCAGCTATTACTTTGATGGCAGCAGGATCAGACACATCGAGGGTCATGATCCCCTCATGGGTGGAAACCAGAAGAACCCCAGGGCGTAAAACACTCATGCAGGTGGGTCGCCCTGCTATCTCAAATTCGGCAACTTCAACGACTCCTCTCAAATCAGCACCCACATAGGCCTTAATCCCATCTTCATGCAGCACAAACAAGGCGCCATCAACTTGCAAAGCCCCCCGCACATTCTCCTGCAACACAACGGAACCGCGATGAACCGGCTCTGCATCTGCACCTAACTCATATATGGCAGTGCCTTCGTCATCGTATGCTAACAAATACCTGCCATGTGTGGCATCGGGTGCGACCCCTTCACTATCGTATGCAAACAAGGTCCCGTCACGACGATAACCGTACAGACGTCCATTCCAGGACAAAAGAGAGTGGCTTTCTTGGTCAACATAAGTTGCCGAATCGAAATATTTTTTTTCTATGTCATCGATATGGAATGCGAAAATGCCCCCATAATTCGTTTGCCCGGAAGCATAAAGCACTTTATCTTTTACAGCCATTGCAAGCAGTGTTGTCGGTAATGGCAGGTGTCCTTTAAGAACGCCTTCACCAGAAAGCAAAATATCAACTTTGGCGATGCCGCCAGCAACCATACTGACCAGCAAGCTCTCACGCCCGGGGACCCTCTTCAGTACATAAGGCTCCCCCGGCAGCTCCAGATCAAAAAAACGTACCAGTCTGGGCCAATCAGCCGTAGAAAAAGACTTCAAGCCCCTGCCTTTCAATGCAAAAGTCAGCGTCCCAGAGGTAAACGCAAGCCCCCTGATCCCGCCAAGGTCAGCAGGCTGGAGGGTCAATGTTCCAGCCTTTTGCAACAGGCCATCTGAGCCCTGATCAAAAAGAGCCACTTCTCCAGCGATGCTCGCCACAGCCAGCTTCCCCTCGCCGACAGCCAGCAACCACGGCTTGTGAGTATTCGCAACCAGCCTCGGTTCGGGACTGTCAGCGGCAAGGTCAAGAACACCGACTCCTTGCTCATAATCCAGGTAGTAAACAAATTGGCCATCAACAACCATTTTGACGATTGAACCGGTCATGGGAAAATGATGCACAATCATCAAGCCACCAGAATCATCAGTGTCAACAACGGCCAGGCCACCGCCATTTTTCATGCCGACCAGAGCCCGGTTATTCACAAAAACAACGTGTTTGATGCTTTCAGGCATTTCGATTGAATCAGCAATAACAGGCAGGGGTGATGAGCTGATGTCCAGACTGATCAGCTTATTCTGAAAACATGCGGCTAAAGCAAAATTGCCACTCACGGCAAGGTCCCTTGCAGGGACTCCTTGCAACGTTTTCCAGAGAAAAGGTTCCTCTTCAACATCTGACGCGAAATAGAGGCCCTGAACGTGCTCGTGCAGCCCCTTACCAGAAAAAACCAGTGCTTGCTGCCCGCCAACACCGGCACTGACCATTCCGCCGGTCAACAAAAATGGCTGTCTGAATTTGCTGCTTTCTAAATACAACACCCCGACAATGCCCGTCAGGGCCAGAAAATAGGCGCCCACCAGCAAGTGTACTAAAGTGATTTTGTAGCGTAAGGTTTTTATACGGTGTCTATCCATGCGACTAAACGGCGGGCTTGCCGGTCGATTGGGGTCCCGGGCCGCAATGTGCAGGCAACCACTTCTTCAGGATGGCGTGCATTTCAAACTGACGGAATGGTTTGCTGAGAAAATCACTCATTCCGGCTGCCAGGCATTCTTCCTCGTCTTCTGCCCGGGCATATGCCGTCAAGGCAATAATCGGGGTCTTAAGGCCATTCGCGCGCAGCTGGGACGTTGCCTTATAACCATCCAGCTGCGGCATCTGACAATCCATCAGAATCAGGTCGACCTGCTCTTTTTCCAAGTAGTCGACGGCAGCCTGCCCATTGTCAACAACAGTCAGGTCATAACCCATCTGTTCCACCAGAATGGAGATAAGGGCCTGGGTTGTAGGGTTGTCCTCCGCAAGTAAAATCTTTATGTCTCGTCCAGAAAGGTCCAAAGGCTCCTGTATGAGATCTTCGGCTCCCGCCACTGCAGCAAGCCCGGCACCTGCCGTGACCGGCGGCTGAACATCCTGACTGGCCAGGGGCAGCGGCAGGCAGACAGTAAAAGAGCTCCCTTGCCCGGGAGTACTTTCAAGGCTCACAACCCCATCCATGGCATGGACAAGGTCACGGACAATCGACAGACCAAGCCCCGTTCCACCATAGAGACGTGTTGAACTGCCTGCCCCCTGATCAAACGAATTAAAAATCCGTTCCTGGTCAGCAACGGGAATTCCTGGCCCGGTGTCCTTGACGACAAAAAGACAATTACAGACATCTGCCGTTTCATCCAAAGTTGCCAACATGGACACCGACACACTCCCTCTGTCAGTGAACTTGACAGCATTGCCTACCAGGTTGAGCAAAATCTGGCGTATCCGACCGGGGTCTCCAATCAGAACCGGCATGACATCCGGCATTTCGGCATTTAACACCAGGCCTTTGGCCTTAGCGTTGATTGCCATGAGCTGCACAACCTCATATGCCAGCTGCCGCACATCAACTGGTGCCGTCACAACTTCAAGTCGCCCGGCCTCGATTTTGGAAAAGTCAAGAACATCATTGAGGATGGAAAGAAGAGCTTCTCCGGAGCGATAGATTGTCTCCACCAGTTGATGGTCTTTGGGAGAGAGCTCGCTGGTACGCAACAGTTCGGCCATACCGAGAACGCCGATCATAGGCGTGCGTATTTCGTGACTCATGTTTGCCAGGAACTTGGATTTGGCCAAGGTCGCCTGTTCAGCTTTTTCTTTTTCCGCTTCGAGGGCACGGGTGCGAACCTTTACTTCGAGTTCGAGATCCCGACGATGCTGTTCCAACAGCTGGTCACGTTCTCTCAGGGCCTTGATCATTTCATCGAAACCGTCGAACAGCAAAGAAAACTCGTCCCGGCTCTCATGACGTTCTGGGCCGACCAGACGTTTCTCTATCGTAATCTGCTTCATTCTGGAGGACAGCTTTTCAACCGGACCCGTAATGTGTTTCTGCAGCCAGGCACTTAGAAAATAAGTAGCGACAATGGCCGCCCCCATGGCCAGAAGCCAACCCAAAACAAGGAAGAGTTTTTGTTGGGCCAAGGCTCCGGTCTCGAAACTCAGGAAGCTGTAACCGACCAGGTTCCCCTCGAAAGATACCGGCATGAAATGAGCAATCCGGCCCTTCTCTTCCCAGATTACATCAGAACCAAGCTGCCTGCCTTCATTAATCTGTTGGCTCTCCAGTTGAAGAGAAGCAACCTGTTCCTCGGCATTTTGACGTGCAGATACCTCGGCAGAAGAGTAGCTGACAATTGATTGACCTGAAGGAGAAAGCAGGTAAGCAGAGGCAACATTTTTGCGCGCGTTGAGCGAATCGAGAATCAATTGCATGGCGTGGTGATCCTTGAGGGCCATCGGCATGCCGGCGTTCGTCGAGATCACGTGGGATAGCGAGTGGGCATCTTCCTCGGCAAAAGCATGAATGCGTCTCAATTCGAAAAAGATGAACTGAGCCGATGTCAGCAACATGACGAAAATGCTGACCAGGAAGATAATCCCTGTCATCTTCTGCTGTACGGAAAGTGGTTTGCGCATTGACATTCAGTAAACTGGCCCCTCACCTGAAACCTTAAGTCAAAAAACGGATCGATTTTACCAGTTAAAGGCTGTAATGAAAAGGGCCAAGGCGACACTTAAGACTGGCGGGAGACTATTTATGCTTGAGTTAATCACTTCAAAAGTTCTGCCCGGTTGTTTTTGCTGCAGCCCCTATCGGCAGAGGCAGGCTTTTGTGACTCAGAAAAATCCTTTCCTCATCACAGCTGCCGACACCATGCCGATATGAATGAGATTCAAACCGTCCGTTGCAAACCGAACCATATCGCTAGCGCTGATCCCGGCAATAGTCTGGGCGCGGCCCCGACTAAAACCCCTGGCAGGCTTCGGCTGTAGTCATCTCTCTGTCCTCCGGACTCTTTAATCTATCTAAATGCTGTCACAAAAAAACAGCGGCCATTCTTACCAGAATGGCCGCCGACGACAACTTGCGTATCTTAATCATAAACTTAAGACTTAATCATGACCTTGCCGAACAGCCCTTTACCAGAAAGAAACTGTTCACAAGCTTCATTGGAGTCAAAAACCGGCAACAACAAAGCAGCTGACCTGCCTACTCCCTGTGGTGCTACCTGACTGACAAGACATTTCAGCTATCCAGTAAGTTTACCAGCGCGCGCCGCTTCAATCCTCCCTTAAGTATCGCCTGAACTTTTTCTTCAACTCCCGCAAGGGTCACTTCATCAACCATCGATTCGAGATTGTCCGGCTTCCATTCGGCGGCCAGCTTCTGCCATACCTTGACACGTGCAGCCATCGGGTATTCGGCTGAATCGATCCCGATCAGCCTCACTCCGCGCAGGATAAACGGGAAAACATTGACCGGCAGATCAGGAGACCCAACCAAACCACAGCAAGTGACGCTGCCAAGAGGCTTGGTCGCCTTGATCGCAGCAGCCAAAGTCTCACCACCGACACAGTCAACAACTCCGGCCCACTTCGGCTTCATCATCGGTCGTTCCGCACCTTCGGTCACCGCGGAACGCTCAATCACCTCAGACGCACCAATCGCCTTCAGGTAATCACTTTCGGCCAACTTCCCCGTTGCGGCAGCAACTTGATAACCAGCTTTGGCCAGCATCGCCACGGCCAAACTACCGACTCCGCCGGTTGCACCAGTTACCAGAATCAAGCCATCATCTGGCTTAACTCCGCTTTCAATAAGTTCATGCACCGACATAGCCGCAGTCAACCCGGCGGTGCCAAGCATCATGCTTTCTTTCAAGCTTAGACCTGTCGGCAACTTCAATGCCCACTTACTCGGAACCCGGATCATTTGCCCGAAGCCGCCATCGGTTTCCATACCGAGATCGTAACTGGTTACGATGACTTTCTCACCTGGAGAAAAACTGCCATCACTGCACTCGACCACCTCTCCGGCAGCATCGATCCCCGGAGTATGAGGAAAGTTACGGGTCACCCCAGGGTTCCCCACTGCGGAAAGCGCGTCCTTGAAATTCAACGATGAATAGTGAACCTTAACCAACAGTTCACCTTCCGGCAGATCTGAAACCTTACGGGACACGATAGAGCGAGTAAACACCTTCTGCTCAGGCTGCTCAACCAGAAGCGCTTTAAATTCTTGTGACATGACGATTCTCCTTTTCAGATGCACAGATTCGTTTCCAGTTATGATTGTATACCTTCAGCTAAACGCTATAACGCTAATGACCACACAGGTAACCTGGAAGCCATCTTCAACTTGCACTGACTAAGCAACCTAGTGACTATTTATATATTTGTCAAACAAATACTTAAATACTTTCCATGACCTCTTAAATAAGGTATCTTGAAACAGAATTAATATCTTATCACTTGCGTCCGCATTAAACAGGGAGCATCAGGAAAATGGCGATTAATTTTCAACCACTGGTCGCAGAAAGTCTTGCTAAGCAGATCGCGGAAAACATCCGCAATGCGATTATGGATGGTAGTCTCAAGGTGGATGAAAAACTGCCAACCGAGGAAGTTTTAGCGAAAAAATTCAACGTCTCGCGGCCAACGATACGCGAGGCATTGAAACGGCTTGCCGCCCAGAACCTCATCCGCAGCCGTCGCGGACCAACCGGCGGGACCTTTGTTAACCGACCGAGCCAGGAAGATCTCAACTCTATATTGACCGAGTCGGCCATGCTCATGGTCAGCATGGGTGAATTCAGCCTTTCTGAAATCGCCGAAGCCCGCCGCGAACTGGAACAGGCCTGCTGTCGCCTCGCTGCAGAGCGTCGTGAAGAAGAGCACCTGCTGGCACTGGCCGCAGAGATAGAGAAACAGAAAAACCCTAAAACGACAGATGTGGATTTCTGCGCCTCAGATGTCCGCTTCCACCGGGCCCTGGTCGATGCAACCCGGAATCCGGTGCTGCAGTTTGTGATGTACGCGGTTATCGAAGCATTACAGCCGGCAACCAACCTGGTCATTTTCCGTTTCCGGGAACGGGGAAAGATTATTAGCCAGCATGAACAGATATATGCCGCCATTAAGGCCCGGAACGCTGACATTGCTGAACAAGCCATGGCCGAACAGATGCTATACCTGTGTGAGCAGTATGCCCAGGCACAGCAGTGGCGTCGCGACCGGGATGAAGATACAGGCAATTAAGACAATCAAGGCATTGGTTGCGGCATACGACAAGAGGCCGTGCAAAACGGCCTTGCGGCCACGACATGGTCACTTTTCATCCAGCCCTGCATGATGCGGGGCTTTATTATGTCTTAAGTTTCTTTATCTTCGCCAGGGGCACTATGATTCGATCAACAGTGCGTTACAATTAAGCATCACGATGAAGCCACGAAATGGAGTATTGAATGAATAACGATCTTTTCTTGCCCGGCTTTCGGCTAGGCAATTATTTAGTAAAACAGCGGCAGCAGGTTTCAGAACTGAACCTGACCGCCATCACCCTGAGCCATGAACCAACCGGCGCAAGGCTGTTGCACCTGGCGTGCGATGACCCCAACAACGTGTTTGCCGTCGGCTTTCGCACCCCTCCGCCTGACTCAACCGGAATAGCGCACATCCTCGAACATACAGTCCTTTGCGGCTCAAAAAGATATCCGGTCCGCGATCCTTTTTTTGCCATGCTCAAACGCAGCCTGAACACCTTCATGAACGCGCTCACGGCTGCGGACTGGACCCTCTACCCGGTTGCCAGCATGAATCGCAAGGACTACTACAACCTCATGGGGATTTACCTCGACGCAACCTTTTTTCCCCTGTTGCGCGAACAGGACTTCCTCCAGGAGGGACACCGCCTCGATTTTGCCGACCCGAATGATCCGACCAGCCTGATGATCAAGGGAGTGGTTTTCAATGAGATGAAGGGCGCCATGGCAGACCCGTCTTCCCTGCTCGGCCGCCGGTTAAATGCGGCCCTCTTCCCGACCAACTGCTACGGCAAAAATTCCGGGGGCGAACCTGTTGATATACCGGACCTGACCTGGGAGCAGTTGAAAACTTTCCACAAGGACTACTACCATCCCAGCAACAGCTGGATTTTCACATACGGCAATCTTCCCCTTGCAGAACACCTGGAGAAGATTGACGAGCTTGCGCTTTCTCGCTTCGAGCGCCAGGACGTCAACAGCGAGATCCCGCTGGAGGGTCGTTTTCACGATCCCGTACAGGTCACCCGGACATTTCCGATCGGTGTAGATGACGACGATCAGCAACGCAGCATGGTGCAGATGGCCTGGTTGACCTGCCCGATTGAAGATACTTTTGAGCGGGCTGCGACCGGAATTCTGGCCAACCTGCTGCTGGGCAACCCGGCAGCTCCCCTCTACCAGGCCCTGATTGAATCTGGACTGGGCCGCAATCTTTCACCGGGTACCGGCTATCACGACGACTACCGTGACACCTACATTGCCTGTGGGCTGCAGGGAACCGATCCGGACAAAATGACAGCGATTGAAAAGGTGGTTCTCGACACCCTGGGTAAGGTTGCCGAGCAAGGTTTCCCAGAAGAAAGAGTCGCCGCCGCTTTACATCAATACGAATTTGGCAGTCGTGAAGTAACCGGAGATCAATACCCATACGGACTCGGCTTGATGATGCGCCTGTTTGGCCCCTGGCTGCATGCCGAGGATCCATTGAGCACCTTGATGATCGGCGACAATCTGCAACGACTGAAAAGCGCAACCAGCGATCCGAATTTCTTCCCGACGATGATACGCCGGCACCTGCTCGACAACCGGCATCGCGTCACCTTGCTGTTGCGCCCCGACCGGGAGCACAACAAACACGAGCAAGAGGCTTTTGCACAACGACTAGACATGATCAAAGATCAGCTGGACAGCAACGCAATCGCCGAAATCAAGTCGAAAGCCGCAGAATTACAGCGCAGTCAGGAGACTCCTGACGACACAAGCTGCTTGCCGATTCTCGAGCTCTCCGACATCGAAACCGAAGAGCAAACCGCAGCCTTTGACATGCAGACCATCTCAGGATGCAAAACCTACTGGTTCAGGCAACCCACCAATGGTATCAGCTACCTGAACCTGCAATTTGACGCCAGCGGCCTGAACGAATCTCTGCGCCCCTACCTGCCGATTTTCTGCGCCCTGTTGCCGCAGATTGGCGCAGCCGGTCACGACTACCTGGCCATGTCCAGACGAATCACCGCGTCTACCGGCGGGATTCGTTTCGGCACCAACCTGATGGAGAACCCCGTCGATCTGGACATGCTGCGGCCGGCGATCGAGCTCAAAGGCAAAGCCCTCGACCGCAACCAGGAGGCACTGTGCAAGATTCTGACGGACATGCTCACGGCTCCCGATTTCACTGACCTGGCCCGGCTGCGTACTGTAATCGGCCAGGTCAGAACATCAATGGAGAACTCGATCCCCGGTGCCGGCCACTCATTCGCGGCAAGGGCGGCTGCGGCACACCTCACACCGGCCGCTGCACAGCGAGAGGAATGGAGCGGGATGACCCAGACGCGGATCATCCAAAAGACCAGCCAACTGGACGATAACGAGTTGACGGAGCTGTCCCGTTCCCTCGACGCCATTGCCAAAGAGCTGTTTGTCAGGAATCGAATGACGGCAGCAATCACAGCAGAGCAAAATGCCATACAGACTATGCGGTCGCCACTATCAGCACTGTTGTCTTCTCTCGGTGAGAAACAACCGGCGCATCCAGCTTCGCCAACTTTTTCTGTCGGCCAGAACATGGCAACGGGCTGGCACTACAACCTTCCGGTTGCTTACGTTGCAAAAGTATNNAAAGTATTCCGCACCGTGCCTTACACCCACCCTGATGCACCGGCACTGATGGTGCTGGCAAAGATGCTGCGCGCGGACTTCCTGCATCGGGAAATCCGCGAAAAAGGTGGCGCCTACGGCGGCATGGCCGGTTACAACGCTGACGGCGGGCTCTTCTCCATGCTCTCCTACCGCGACCCCCACCTGGAACGCACCCTAAACGTTTACCAGCAGGCTGCAGACTGGGCCAGCCAGGAAAAATTCAGCCCCGAGAAGATCCGGGAATCGATCTTGACCGCTTTTGCCGAACTGGACCGCCCCCTTTCGCCGGGAAGTCGAGGCTACCGCGAATTCATCCACCAGCAGCAAGGGCTGACGCATGAGATGATCCAGGCTTTTCGTAACGGCATCCTCGAAACGGACCAGAAGAAACTCACCCATGTTGCTGATACTTACCTGCGTGCTGAAGCCGGCAACTGTTGCGTAGGGATTCTGGCCGGAGACGAGATGTTCAGCAAAGCCGAAGAGACCCTCAAGCAGATGAACATGCATGCACAACGACTTGAATCCTAGAGTCTGCTCAGGCGGCTTCAAAACAAGGGGACACCGTTGAGACACGATGTGTTCCCTTTTTTGCGCTCTCAATTCTTTGCCTTATACTGCCCGATTCGTTATAGTCACATGCGCAAGTTTTCCGACACTACGTACTTGAGAGATACAGCATGAAAATCAAGAATCAATTCGCCAGCGACAACTATGCCGGCATCTGCCCGGAAGCCTGGCAGTCATTGCAGGAAGCCGACAGCGGCTATGCGACCAGCTATGGAGATGACCCCTGGACAGCTAAAGCCTGCGACGCCCTGCGCGACTTTTTCGACACCGACTGCGAAGTGTTTTTTGTCTTCAACGGCACCGCCGCCAACTCACTGGCCCTGGCCTCGCTCTGCCAGTCCTACCACAGCGTTATCTGCCACGACATGGCCCATGTCGAAACGGATGAATGCGGCGCCAGCGAGTTCTTCTCCAATGGGACCAAGCTGTTGACAGTGGGCGGCAATGGCGGCAAAGTCAGCCTGGAGGCTGTTGAACATACCGTCAAAAAACGCAGCGACATCCACTACCCCAAGCCCAAAGTCCTCTCACTCACCCAGTCGACAGAACTTGGCACACTGTATAAACCTGACGAACTGGTTAATATTCACGGGCTCACCAAACGCCTGAACCTGAAGCTGCACATGGATGGTGCACGCTTTGCCAACGCCGTCGCAGCCCTGAATGTGCATCCCAAGGAGCTGACCTGGCGGGCAGGCGTTGATGTCCTCACCTTCGGCGGCACCAAGTGCGGCATGCCGATGGGAGAGGCCGTGGTCTTCTTCAACCGCGAGCTTGCCAGCGAATTTGACTACCGCTGCAAGCAGGCGGGGCAACTGGCTTCGAAGATGCGCTACCTGTCCGCGCCCTGGTTCGGTCTGCTCAAGGATAATGCCATGCTGAAACACGCCGCGCATGCCAACACCAGCGCACAAAAGCTCTCCGCGGCATTGGCCGTCATCGAGGGCGTGACCCTGGTCCATCCCACGGAGGCAAACGCGGTGTTCGTGCAGCTTCCGGAGAGGGCAGTGACAAGCCTGCATAACAGAGGCTGGGTCTTTTACACTTTCATCGGTTCCGGGCATTGTCGCTTCATGTGTTCCTGGGCAACAACCGACGCTGATATCGATGCTTTGGCACAAGATGTCCGGGAGGTGATGCAGCAGTCGTAAGATGCATTACGACATGCCCAACGCGAACACCTCATGACAGAAACGCTCAGACAACATCCCTTTGAGAAACTGACACCATCCTTCATCATGGACGCGGTGGAAAGCTGCGGTTTTATCTGCGACTGCCGCACCTTCGCCCTGAACAGCTACGAAAACCGTGTTTACCAGGTCGGGGTTGAAGATGGCGAGCCGCTGATTGCTAAATTTTATCGTCCGGAACGCTGGACCAACGCACAGATTCTCGAAGAACATCGCTTTTGCTTCGAACTGGCAGAACATGAGCTGCCGGTTGTCGCGCCAATCGTCAACAGCCATCAGGAAAGTCTTTATCAGTACCAGGGCTTTCGATTTGCCCTCTACCCGCGTCAGGGCGGGCACGCTCCGGAATTCGACAACCTGGACAATCTCTTGATCATGGGACGGACTCTTGGTCGCATGCACGCCATTGCCGCCACCGGTTCTTTTCAACATCGTCCGCGCCTCGACTGCAACACCTTCGGCCATGAAGCCGTCGCACTGATCAGCGACCGCTTTATCATTCCGGAATACAAATCCAACTACGACGCCTTGACCGGGGACTTGCTGCAGGCTCTCGATGCACTGCTGACCGACCTTGACGATACACCGTTCATCCGCACCCATGGCGACTGCCATGCCGGCAACGTGTTATGGCGCGGCGAGGCACCCCACTTTGTCGACTTTGACGATGCCCGCAGCGCGCCGGCGATTCAGGATATCTGGATGATGCTTTCAGGTGACCGTTCGCGCCAGACCGCGCAGCTTGCGGAGATCGTTGAGGGTTACAATGAATTTTACGATTTCAGGCCACAGGAATTGCGCCTGGTAGAAGTATTGCGGACGTTGAGGATTCTGCACTACTGCGCCTGGCTGGC
>JABAOE010014451.1_pt2 | contig 15264 bp, 17 predicted proteins | sample 7062141 | NCBI WGS metagenome assembly JABAOE01 (sample SAMN14538627, study PRJNA623070) | marine sediment metagenome | biome: marine biome [ENVO:00000428]; feature: marine pelagic biome [ENVO:01000023]; material: deep marine sediment [ENVO:00002113] | place: India: Gulf of Khambhat ... | reverse complement strand
CTCTACTGTTCCTGGACGGAGCGTGCTTATCGATGGATTCGGCCTCATTGCTCTTGCGAGCCTATTTCCCATGATAACAGTTATGGGGTATGCTCAATTGTCACACTTTTTAGACAAAATTCGCCGTAAAAATTCTAAAAGGAAAGGGACTTAAAAATGGACTTAAGACTAATCGTTGCCCTTGTTTCAGATGACTATTCAGAAAAAGTCATTGATAAAGCCCGCGAGATGGGAGCTACTGGTGCATCAGTTATAACCAGTGGACATGGAGAAGGTTTAAATCCTCCTAAAACTTTCTTTGGTCTCACATTTGAAGGTCAAATCGACATGATTTTGTTTATTGTCGAAAAACATTTAAGTCGTAGCATCCTAGAGGGAATCTCGGAAGTAGCAGGTTTTGATAGCGCTTCAGGGTCAGGCGTCGCTATGCAGTTAAACATCGAAGATGCCGTAGGTTTAAAAACGCAAATAGAAACAATTGAACATGAGATCGAGGATCAGATATGACCACCAAAGAAAAAGTTATAAAAGTCGAAGAAGTTATGACACCAGAAGTTAAAACAATTGATGGTCTGGCAACTGTTGCAGACGCCATTCAAAGTATGAAGGAAAAAAAATATGGCGCTCTAATTGTTGATAAACGCGATGAGCACGATGAATACGGATTTATCACGGTACAAGGTATAGCCAGGCATGTAATTGAAAAAATCTTTCTCCCGAACGCGTACATGTCTATGAAATCATGAATAAACCTGTTTTAAGCGTAAGGCCTGACATGAATATCCGTTATGCCATAAGGCTTCTCGAACAGATTAATCATATAAGAGCTTTGGTAATTAAAGATGGGAAGGCAGTAGGCATTGTTACCATGTACGATATGGTCATCCATTATATGGATAGCAAAGCTTAATGAATTTAAATGTCAGTGAATTTGTAAGTAAAATAAAGTGCTAAGCAGTGATAACCACTGATAATGAGTGCTAAAGAAATTCATAATTTACTTTGAAATAATTGGAAAATAACCAATCAGTGCTAATGTCTGCTAAACAGTGATAAGGTTAAAAAGTGAATGTTACACTTAAAGTAGATATTTATACAAAGATAATACTTACGGTGATTGCATTAAGTTTAGTGTTATTACTTATTAAACCAGTTTTCATCTCCTATGCGTATGCTAAATCAAATGCGCCACAAAAAGTTGAACTGAGTGGTACATTGAAGTTAAATACAGGTTATTTTCAAGTTTGGAACAATGTAATGTAAAATAGTTCTTATTTATGATTTTAATTCAAAGTTCAAACTTAGGAACTGCTATAAATATTTTCATTTTATACCGATAGTATTTTTTTGATTAATTATTCGAACCAGACTTCTTTATTTTTTTATTTGTCGGTTTAGTAAGTTTTTCTACTGCATCTCTTAGAGAATCATCTGGATGTGCATATCGCATTGTTGTTTTAAGGTCGGCATGACCTAAAATTTTAGACACTGCTACAATTGATGCCCCTGATTCAGTCATCCTGGTTGCTGCAGTATGACGTAGGTCATGAAATCTAAATCCCTTAATATTTGCTCTTCTGTAAGCTTTAGTAAATGATTGCTTTAATGAGTCCTGTCTTTTATATGGATAGCCCCTTTTGTACTCAAAAAAACAAATTTTGAAGTAAAGCGAGGAGTATTAAAAGAATTAGGAGTGAACACATAAAATTAAACATTTTATGATGTTTAATTGATAACAAAATCATTCTTATAATTCCGTGTTCATGATGATCAACCATATTAATCTCCAATCGTTATAATTCTATAATAAATATATTAATAATAATCATTAATATTTAAAACAATTTTAATATTACAAATATTGTATAAATAGACAAAATTTGTGTTTTTGTTTTTTTAACATATTATATAGGTCAAAATTTAGTTTTATATTTTTTGAAAAAAATTTAAGAAATCTTTAATTTTCTTTGATATAAAACAAAAAATGATCTATAATTACCTAGGGTTGGGAGTTATTCTGAAATAATATATTTAATATTTTATAATTTCATTCCCCATCCTCCATAGGGCGAGTCAGTGCATGCATTGACTTGCTCTATTTTTTTATAATAAGTTTTGAATTTGCATATTTTTTTGGAAATATTATTTTTTTTCTGCCATTTTGCCATTGTATAACAAGCATTTCGTGACCTATCTGCTTTCCACTCTTATCTAATTTAAATTTGCCGTAAAACGTTGAAAATGAAGAGGATTTTGCTTTTTTTAATAATACATTTTCATTCGTATCGTCACATTCAGATATTAAATATTCAATAACAATTCCCATATTATAGGCCTGTGCTGAAGGATAATCGGGTAAGTATCCATATTCATTTTTAAACTCACGTATAAATTTATTTAAATCTGGTCCAGTGTTGATTGAAATATTTAATTCAGGCTCCCATTGACTTGTTGATATAAAATTTTCACATTCATTTCTTAATTCATTTTTGAATTCGTTAATAGCTGCAGCTAATGTAGCGACAATTTTGAATTTATTATTGTTTTTGATCAAATAGTTACAAAAGTTTATGTCGTCCTGCGCACTCCCAACGCATAAAATGTATTTAATATTATTTTGATTAATTTCATTCAAAATTTCAGAAAAATTTTTTTCACCGGAGTTAAAATCAAAAACATCTAAATTAATTCCTTTTTCTTTTGAGAAAATTACAGATCCTTGAGCCACATTTGATGAAAAATTACTGCTCTTTACTTTTAATAAAGCAATTTCTTTTGATTCATTTTCAATACTGTTTATGAGGTTTATTATTTCTTTAAAATAATTGCTTGCTTCTGTTATGGTGCTTATAACTTTGTCGTAACCATAATTATGGATATCATCTGAAGAACCTCCATAGTTCCATAATACTCTTTCATATTTTTCACTTACAATTAATGATTCAAGTGTGAGACTACTCGAGTAGGGACCCAGAAGTATGTCTACCTCGTCTTTTTCAATTAACTTTTTTGTTATTTCTCCGGTTTTTGCAGTGTTGCTCTTGTTATCGTAATAAATAAGTTCGGGGATTAATATTTTGCTTTTAAGTCTGATTCCTTTTTTTTGAACAACACTTTTAATCCAAAGTGTAATACCTTTAAAGCTTTCTATTCCCTGAGTTGCATACTTACCAGATAAAGTCGCTGGCATACCTATTTTTAAGGTATCCATATGAGAATTTAGTTTAGAGATCTAACAGATTCTTCAATTCTGTTCATGCCTTCTTCTATATTCTCCATTGAGGTAGCATATGAAATTCTTAAATAATTTTCTTTACCGAAAGCAAACCCCGGAACAACGGCAACCTTCGCATGATCGAGAAGGAATTCTGTAAAATCTATTGAGCCTTCGATGGTTTTATTCCCATATTTTTTTCCTATAAATCCGTGGATGCTTGGAAAAACATAAAAAGCTCCTTGAGGGTTAAAACAGCTAAATCCTTCAATTTCATTTAGTCTTTTTACTATGTAATCTTTTCTTCTTTCAAATTCTCTGACCCTTTTTTCTAAAAGCTGTTGAGGTCCGGTAAGTGCTTCGACAGCTGCTGCTTGAGATATTGATGATGGGTTTGATGTTGATTGTCCCTGAAGTTTAGACATTGCGCTGATCACTTCTTTGTTTCCCGCGGCATAGCCGATTCTCCAACCGGTCATGGAGTAGGATTTGGAAACACCATTAATTAAAATTGTTGATTCTTTTGCTTTTCTGCTAAGAGAACATATAGAAGTGTGTTCTGTATCACCATAAATTATTTTTTCGTATATTTCGTCTGAAATTATTGTCAGATTATTCTCTAAAGCAATGTCTACAAGTTCTTTGAGTTCATCTTTAGAATAAGTAGCTCCAGTGGGATTTGAAGGATAATTTAATATAATTGCACTAGTATTAGAATTAATATTTTCCGCAAGGATTTCAGGTCTTAATTTAAATCCATCATTTTCGGTAGTATCAATAATTACCGGTGTTGCACCTGTGAGCCTTATCTGATCCGGATACGACACCCAGTATGGAGCGGGGATTATTACTTCTTCTCCATTCTCGAAAAGTGCCTGAGTTAAGTTGTAGATCGAGTGCTTTGCCCCGCATGATACGATTATCTCTTCTTTTTTGTATTCAAGGTTATGGTCTCTTTTAAGTGAATCTATAATAGCTTGTTTTAGCTCATCCGTTCCACCCACAACGGTATACTTTGTAAATCCATTGTTTATTGCCTTTATTCCTTCTTGCTTTACATTCTCAGGTGTGTCAAAGTCTGGTTCTCCAGCACCAAACCCTATTACATCAATACCTTTTGCTTTTAGTTCTTTAGCTTTAGCTGTTATTGCAAGCGTAGCGGAAGGTTTCAGATTCCTGACTCTCTCGGCTAATTTCATTAATTTAAACCCCTCTTATTATTTTGTTTGAAGCTTTTCCTTTAATTTGGTCTCAACTATTTCGGGAACTAAATGGCCAGCTGAGCCACCTAAAGTTATGATTTCTTTAATTAAGGATGAGCTAATATACGAAAACCTGCTGTCGGTAACCATGAAAATTGTTTCAATTTCAGGATCAATAGATTTATTTGCATTTGCCATTTGAAGTTCATACTCAAAATCAGATACGGTTCTCATCCCTCTAAGGACAGTATTTGTACCTATTTTTCTAATATAATCAACTAATAATCCTTCGAATCTATCAACTTTTATATTTTCACTTTCCTTAAAAATTTCGCTTATTATTTCTACTCTCTCATCTATTGAAAAAACGGTATTTTTTGATGTGTTATGAGCAATGGAGACAATTATTTTGTCAAAAATTTTTGAACTCCTTTCAATTATATTAAGATGACCAAAAGTAAATGGGTCAAAAGAACCTGGATAAACTGCAATTGTCTCTTTCAATCTTCTCTCCTTATAAAACTTACTGATGTCCCGCCATATTTTTTTGTAATTATTTTGAAGTTTTCAACATTATCATCAAGTTTTATGTTATGTTCAATGATTAACATACCTTCTTTCTTCAATAATCTATCACATATATGAATTAATTCGCTCAAACTTATATTATTGTAAATATCGTACGGGGGATCAATAAATATAAGTTCGAATTTTTGATTATTTTTTTTTAAAATACTTAATGCTTTTTTAAAATCAAAATTCAGAATCTTGGAATTTTCTATATAACCGCATTCGATTAAATTGTTTCGAAGATATCTAGCTGTGTTTTTATCGTTCTCTATAAATGTTGAGTGCTTTGCTCCTCTGCTTAACGCTTCGATTCCAAGGCTTCCGGATCCTGCAAAAATGTCTAGAACAGATGTATCTTTTTTTATATTCCCAATTGTATCAAATATTGATTTTTTTACTCTGCTTGATGTAGGTCTTGTTTTATTTCCCTTGGGTACTTTAATTTTTTTTCCTTTGGCATCCCCAGTAATTATATACATAGTTATTCCTTATTTTTTTTGAAATCTATTTTACGTTATTATATCTATTAATATATTTTAGCTTTATATTTTTATAATATTTATTAAAAAATGTATTATAATTAATTTGGAATTTATGGGTAAAAATGAACAACCTTTTAATTATAGATGATAATATTTCATATCTTGAGCTATTAAATTCAGCGTTCAAGAAAAATGAATCGAATTTTAATATCTTTAATTCGTCTTCATTGAATGATGCTCTGACTTCCATTTCTAATGCGAAGATAGATATTATTTTGCTTGATTTGTTTTTACCCGATAGTGCCGGAATTAACACATTATTGACTATAAGAAATACTGCACCTGACATTCCTGTTATCGTAATTACAGGTGAAGAGGAAAGATCCAATGCACTTGAAGCGGTTCAGCTTGGTGCACAGGATTATCTTATAAAAAGTGATAATATGTTAAATAATCTAGTAAGAACGGTGGAATATGCTCTAGAACGTCATAAAGTTCAGCAAAACCTTAAGGATTTAGTATTTATTGATGAACTTACGGGTCTTTATAATTTCAGAGGTTTTAAACACAGTGCTGAAAGTTATATGAAACTTGCTATAAGAAAGAATGAGAGATTTTTAATTTGTTTCATAGATCTGGATAATTTGAAAAGTATCAATGATAAGTATGGGCATTTAGTTGGCAGTGAGGCAATAATAAATTCAGCAAAAATAATAAAGAAGACTTTCAGGGAAACAGATTTATATGCACGTTTTGGAGGCGATGAATTCGTTGTGTTAATTATTGATAATTCTTTGGATTCAGTACCCATAATTGATAAAAGATTCATTGAATATATAAATAAATTTAATGAAGAATCTGATAATGAATATACATTGTCTCTTAGTTGGGGATATTCTGAATTTGATCCTGTAAACCCTTTTAGCTTGGACGAGCTTTTAAATATTGCAGATAAAAATATGTATGAAAATAAAAGTCTGAAAAAGGTTAATTAAGTTTATTTAAAAATTAGTAATTCCTATATATTTCTGTATAATATTAAGCTTAAACTATCTTAATAAAATATATTTCACAAAATATCTAAAACACTTTTTTTCACCCCAGGAGGTTGCACCTTATAATGACAACTACTTCTCAGATTATACCTATCAACATTGAAGAGGAGATGAAGGAATCCTATCTCAGTTATTCAATGAGTGTAATTGTTGGAAGGGCTCTTCCGGATGTAAGGGATGGTCTAAAACCCGTGCACAGACGTATTCTTTATGGCATGTCTGAAACCGGGAATGCATGGAACAGACCTTATAAAAAATCAGCAAGGATAGTAGGGGATGTCATGGGTAAATACCATCCTCATGGTGATGCTGCTATATATGATTCACTAGTAAGGATGGCTCAGGATTTCTCAATGAGATATACGCTTGTCGATGGGCAGGGAAACTTCGGATCTATTGATGGTGATAACCCTGCGGCAATGAGGTATACGGAAGTCAGACTAGCAAAAATATCCAGCGAATTGCTTCAGGATCTAGAAAAGGAAACTGTTGATTTTATTCCAAATTACGACGGAGGAGAACTCGAACCATTAGTCTTACCAACCAAACTTCCCAATCTTTTGTTAAATGGCTCTTCAGGAATTGCAGTGGGAATGTCAACGAATATTCCTCCGCATAACCTGGGTGAGTTGTTAAATGGAATAATAGCACAAATTGAAAACCCGAATATTACTGTTGATGAACTAATGACACATATACCAGGCCCTGATTTTCCAACCGGTGCATTTATTAGCGGAAAAGAAGCGATCAGATCTGCTTATGCAACAGGCAGAGGTATAATTCGTGTGCGAGCCAAAGCAAAAATAGAAAAGCAAAAGAAAGGAGACAGAGAAGTAATTATTGTTACAGAAATTCCCTACCAGGTTAACAAGGCTAAATTGGCCGAAAGGATTGCCGGGCTTGTAAGGGAAGACAAAATTAAAGGTATTTCGGATATAAGGGATGAGTCTGACCGTGATGGAATAAGGTTGGTAATAGATGTTAAAAGAGGTGAAAATGCCCAGGTTCTATTAAATCAGCTCTACAAGCATACACCTATGGATACATCCTTTGGAATAATTATGCTTGCTCTTGTCAGAAATCAACCAAAAGTTTTAACCCTTAAAGAAGTAATTGCCCAGTTTATAGAGCACAGAAAAGAAGTAATAACCAGAAGAACACAGTTTGAGTTAGCTAAAGCTGAAGATCGTTTGCATATTTTGGACGGACTAAAAATAGCTTTGGATAATCTCGACGAAATCATAAAATTAATAAGAAAATCTGAAAGCCCTGTAGTTGCCCGTGAAGGATTAATGAAAAAGCACGGTTTGTCAGAAAAACAGGCTCAGGCAATTCTTGATATGAGGCTTCAAAGGTTAACAGCTCTTGAGAGAGACAAAATTATTGAGGAAAGAGAGAACATTATTAAAACAGTCAAGAAACTCAAAGAAATACTTGGAAGTGAGAAGTTAATTCTTGATATAGCTGTAGATGAACTTAAAGAGATTAATGAACAGTATAAAGATGAAAGAAAAACTGAAATAATTGAAAGCACTGGAGAGATTTCCCTAGAAGACCTAATTGCTGATGAGGACATGGTGGTAACAACAACACATGAAGGTTATATAAAAAATACACCTCTAAGTGTTTACAGAAGTCAAAGAAGGGGTGGAAAGGGTAAGACAGGAATGAGTACAAAAGAAACTGATTTTGTTAATAACCTTTTTATAGCTTCAAGACATAACTACATTTTGTTTTTCTCTAATTTTGGAAGGTGTTATTGGCTGAAGGTTCACGAACTTCCAGAAGCAGGGCCAACCGCAAGAGGTAAAGCCATGATAAACCTTTTAAATCTTGATAAGGGTGAGAAAGTGGCTGCTGTATTACCAGTTATAGAGTTTAAGGAAGATCAATTCATTATTATGGCAACTAGAAATGGTGTGGTTAAGAAAACGAAGCTAATGGCTTATTCAAGACCACGTACAGGTGGAATCATAGCATTGAATATCAGAGATGATGATGAACTTATAGCTGCCAGCATAACAGATGGCGATAATGAAATTTTAATAACAACAAGGAATGGACAAGCGATAAGGTTTGAAGAAACAGATGTAAGGGATATGGGAAGAACAGCAACGGGAGTCAGGGGTGTAAGACTTGGTAAAGATGATCGGGTTGTAAGCCTTGAAGTCATAAGAAATCCAGAAGCACAGATACTTACTGTTACGGATATGGGTTATGGTAAGAGGACTAAAGTTTCGGAATACAGGCTTACCGGCAGGGGTGGAAAAGGTGTGATGACAATTAAGACCACTGGTAAAAACGGAAAAGTGATTGGAGCTTTTCAGGTTACGAATGATCAGGAAATTATGCTCATAACAACTCATGGAGGAAAAGTTATCAGGATGAAGGTGTCGGAGATAAGTATTTATGGCAGAGGTGCGCAGGGATTAAGATTAATTGGTCTTGCTGAAGATGAGGTTGTTGCTGCTGTAGCCAGGGTTGTTGAGAGAGATTAGGGATGATTAGAGAGATTGAAAATGTTTTTGAAGATTTTCCTGACAATAATTGTTTTGCTTGTCATCCAAATAACCAATATGGACTGCAATTAAAATTTTTCGCTGATGACGAGAAGGAAGAAGTTTTTACAAGAGTAAAACCAAAAGACTATTTTGCAGGTTTTCCAGGAATTCTTCATGGAGGAGTTCAATGTGCATTGGTGGATGAAGTCGCATATTGGACAATGTTTGATAAGTTAAAGAAAATTGGCCTAACAACTAAAGTTGAAATTAACTACAATAGAAAAGTTGACAGTTCGATGGAACTTGAAGTCAGGGGGAAGATCTCAAAGATCAGAGGAAGACATGTTATTGTTGATACTGTTATCATTGATCAAAATGGTGAAGAATGTACGAAAAGCAGAGTTACTTATTTCCTCCCTAAAAAAGATGTAGTGTTTAATGTTTTAGGTAAAGAAAGATTTACCGACAAGTTTTTGGATTATATTTACGACTGAATCTCACCTTTAAACTTTTAATGTCAGCTATTATATAAAAAATTTGGAGCAAGTTCATGATAAAACTTTATGACCACCCGCTTTCTGGAAATGCATATAAACCAAGATTGCTATTGTTTCAGCTCGGCGTTGAATTTGAGAGAGTCATGGTGGATCTATTTGAAGGAGAGAATAAGACCGAGGAATTTACAAAGCTGAATCCTAACCAGAAGATTCCTGTGATAGTGGAAAAAGAATTTGTTATGTGGGAGTCTAATGCAATCCTGTTATACCTGGCAAAGAAATTTTCTCCAAACAAATATATTTCTGAAAATGCCGAGATTTATGGTCATACATGTCAATGGGTTCTTTTTGGTAAAACAACCATAGATCCCAACCTTGCAGTAGCAAGATTTATATTAAAGTTCTTACCTGAAGACAGCCATGACCCGGTTTTACTTAAAAAGCTGCACACTCAGGGAAATGATGCATTAAAAATTTTAGACAATCACCTTAAAACTAATGATTTTCTCACCACTGATTATTCGATAGCTGATATTGCTTGTTATCCTTATATAAAACTATCTTATGAAGGCGGCTTTGATATTTCTTTGTATCCCAATGTTCAAAGATGGTGTGAAAGCATAGAAGGAACGGATGGATTTGTTCCCTTTGGAGATTAAAGAATTTATTAACTAACTTTCCTGAAACACTTTTCTTCCTTTCGGGTTTATATCAATGAAAATCGGATTTGGGGAGAAAAATGAAAACTAAATTACACATACTAATATTTATTCTGCCAATATTTATTATTTCCGGATGCCCGGTTCACGAGAGCCTATTTTTTGATGATAGTATGCCAGATTTTGAAACTGAAGCGGTGGGAAAAAATTATGAGACTGGTTTGTCAATAGATCTCTATGCCTACCGTGACTATGACCATGTTGGCGGTCATGGGGAATTATTAATTGATGATTTCAAATTTGATATTGAAGTAATTGATGCTTATCTGCCTACCGATGGTTATTATGAAGAACCAATACCCCAGAATGATAATCTTTTTTTATACGACTATATTTGTACTCCAAGATTTGCCGAATTAGCAGTGAAATTAACTCCTGGAAATTATATTACCACGATAAAATTAAATGAGTGCGAAGCGCATAACTCGCATAAATATGACGATGGATATTATGTTTATAACCCATGCAATGGGTATGTAGTATTAAACTTTAACCAGTTCAATGGCAGATGTCTCGAAGATGAAAGAATAGGTGTTTTTTATGGTGACGATACGATTCAGATTGAAGAATTCGGTGATTTTTGTGGCCCTGATGTGGATAGATGTTTAATACCTGATGATGTATTTATAGATGTTCCCTCATTGGAGCATGGTTTTAATTTTTATAAGGAAACGAATAAGGAACAAAAAGAAAATTAAATAATCTTTTAATTATAACTTTCTATATAAGCTTGGTTTTGTAGGTTTCTTTTACAAAAATTAATGTTATGAGTGAGATAAACGCTGTCACTGCAACATATATCCCCGGGGCGAGAATGTTTCCTGTGGATCCAATTAATGCAGCTGCAACAAACGGTGCAGATCCTCCAAAGATTGAAAAGCTCATTACATGACCCAGAGACAACCCTGTCATCCTTATCCTAGTGGGGAACAACTCAACCATAAACGGGAACAATCCACCCGCATAAAAAAGAAGTGATATTCCAAAAGCAAATTGAATAAGGAACTTAGAGGTGTAATTATCACCAGAAAATATTTTAAAAACAAAAACGGAGGTGGCCAACATTCCCAATGCCCCTGTAATGATTAAAGGTTTTCTTCCTACTATATCACCCAGATATCCGAAAACCGGTGTTAATATTGTGATGATAACCATGTTGGTAGTATTTAGTTTTAATATTGAAGATAGTTCCATTTTTCCAATTGTTGCCGAATATGTTATCAAATAGACAAAGTTAATATAAAAACCCACTGCAAAAACAATTGTTCCAAATAATGTAATTAATATTTCTTTTCGATAATACTTGATGGCTTCTTTAATCGGATTTTCGGAGATTTGTTCTGATGACTTCACATCTATGAATTTTGATGATTCCGTTAAATTTTTTCTAAGATAATAGGCTATTAAGCCGGTGAGTATTCCAAAAAGAAATGGGATTCTCCAGCCAAACTCAAGCATCTGTGCGAATGTGAATTTACTTGAAATAAAACCACACACAGCTGATGCAAGAACTATTCCGACCATTGTGCTGAATCCTGCGAACGTTGTATATAAACCCCTTCGGTTATCTGGGGCCATCTCCACAAGTATTGAAAGTGTGCTGCATCTCTCCCCGCCAAGAGAAAATCCCTGGAGAATTCGAAGTATAATAATTAAAACTGTAGCCGTGATGCCTATCTGAGCGTATGTGGGCAGTATCCCTATAAGAAATGTAGGAAAGGTCATGAGTATGACAGTGATAATAAAAGCGTTCTTTCTTCCGAACCTATCCCCAATATTTGAGATGACCACAGCTCCCAAGGGACGAAAAAGAAAACTTATTCCGAAAACTATAAATGTTGTAATTAGCGAAGTTGTTTGGTTTTGAAATGGAAAAAACAGTTTGGAAATATATACCGCATAAAATCCGAAAATTAAAAAATCGTACCATTCAAAAACAATGGCAACCGAGCTCATAATCAAAGGTTTTAGTTTAGAGATATTAATCTTCAAGTTAATTAATAAAGAAATCTGAGTTGGAGTTATTTAGTTGTAATATTAAAAGTAAAAATATTGTATAAAGAATATATTTCAATTTACTAAGCCATTAAAGTAATTTTTAAAGGTAAATTTAACATATTAGATTAATAAAATAAAAATTAACTAATAAGATGTAATTGAATATAATTAGAGCGGGAAACGTGATTAGAACCAGCGACCTTCTGCTTGGCAAGGAATTTTGATTAAATTATTATACAAATCCAAACAAATCCAGACAAAGCATTTAACCCTTTAAAATAAAGACAATAAGCTAATTTTATTACCGTAGGTAAAACCAAGCAAAATAGTACAAATGTGACTAAAATAGACACCTATATGGACACCTCTAATTTTTAATTGAATATGGTGTGAGACTATTTAATCATTTTGGTTAAGGTGATCCTAATATTACTACGAGATTCGGATTCCCTTCCTCACTACAATTTAATTAATTAAACAATAAAAAAAGAGCTATGAAACCTGGTTAGCTACATAGCTCTTTTGATTTTTAACAAATAAATATTTAAAATTTATGGAAACTCTATAAATCCCTCCACAAAAAACCAAGTATCCATACTACCAGTACCATTATTGTTGTTAATTCCTATTAAATTAACAAATACATCATCACTATCAGCATCATCTCCTGGTGTGACTATTCCATCAAGATTCGCACCATTTTCAAAACTTATAAAACCACCTTTTGGATCTGCTAATCCACCACCAGGACATAACAGATCATTTCCCCTGCTTGCCATATAATCCTCATTTATTCCATAGTTCATTACATTTCCACAAGCAAAGTTTCTTCTATCGCATGATAAGGGTTCTTCATTCATATCATAAACGAATATATCAAAACTGAAACCATTATCTATATTTACTGCTATATCACTATCAACATCACTTTCAGAATAAGCATATCCAACAACATCAGAATACATTGCACCATCAACTGTATTAAAATTAGCAATTAAATTCCCAGAAATAATATCGATGTTCTCAACATTTGTATCTCCTTCTACTAATAAATTTGTTCTATATTCATAACCTGCATCGTCTATTATTCTAAAATTCCCAATTATACAATCTTCATTATCAGCTGTTACAACTATATAGCCATAAGAATCATCTGCTAAATTTATTGGTGCTAACTCACCATTGTTTTTAACAATATTATCCATATCATAAATAACTGTGTCATTTGGAGTTAATGTATCAAAAAAATCAAGTTCATCACATCCTCTATCATGCTGAAAAATCTGTACATGAATAGATGTTGCAGCAGCATCACATACAGTTGTTATTTGTAAATAGCTTTTTCTGTTTCTTTGATCATAGTAAGCTGAACCTTGTTCATCTATAGTTTCAGTTGATATATATATTGTATTGGGATCACTCGAAAAAACATTTATTGGTGAAATAATTATTAAAATCAAAAATATATAAATTAAACTTTTCATTGCTATAATGCCCCCTAAAAAAATGTTAATTTTATTTAATCGTACCTTTAAACTAATTACTATTCAAAGTTTACTAAAATTAGTTGCTGGTTAAAAAGCAGGACTGGCAAGAGCCAGTCCAGCGACCTTCGGATTAGAAATTAAAATTTTGTTTTAAACATAAGGATTTTGAAGTATAGTTCAAGTAAATCAATGTCAAAAATGCTTGACATATACCATATATAACATTACGAGATTCGGATTCCCTTCCTCACTACAGTTTAATTAATTAACGAATAAAAAAAGAGCTATGAAACTTATAAGCTCCATAGCTCTAAAATTATAAAAAATTTTGAATAATTTAATTAATCTTCACAATTTCCTGGACCATCTATACAATGAACCTGACACTCATCCATGCTACCTGTACCGTTCTCGTTATTTAAGCCAACCATACATATAAATTCAAAATATTCATCAACATCATCTGTTACAGGTGATAAAAAAGTTGCATTCTCTAATGATATATATCCATTTGTCTGATTAGGTGTCAATCCTGCTCCTTCACATAAAAGGTTATTTCCTCTACTGGCAGGATAGTCTTCATTAATACCGTAATTCATAACCTTTCCTGGACCACATGCAAAAGTTTTTTGATCACAAGATAATCTTTCTTCATTCTCATCTATCTGGAAAACTGAAAATGTTATACCGGCTTCCTCGTTGTATACTTTATCACAAGTTTCATCACCACAATCAAGATTCCCGGATAAGTCCCTGTTCCCATGAACAATAAATCCAACAATATCAGCATGGTTTGCTCCATCAACAGTATTAAAAGGTATAATTATATTTGCACGAGCCGAAGAGGGAGGATTAGAGTCATCGAAATCTAGTATTCTTCTACTATTACCACCACGATCATTCATCATATTCATTCTGTATTCATATCCTGAATTGTCAATAATTCTGAAATTACCAATAACTATATCCTTTGCATCTTCATTTGAAGCACAGTTTACTGCTGAAACTGCAACAAAACCATAGGAATCATCTTCAAGGTTTACTGGAACTTTAGAACCGTCATTTCTGATTAAATCATCCATATTATAAACAACGGTATCATTAGCCGTTAAAGTATCATTAAAATTCAACTCAGAGCATGCTCTGTCCTGTTCCTGTTGAAATATTTGCACATGAATACATAATGGATTTTCATCACCCGTATTTGTTATTTGTACATAGGAGTTTCTATTCCTCAGATCATAATAAGCATACAATTCATGATGAGTTGTATCAGTCCCCATAAATTGAACAGGAGTTTGAGTAGGTGGTTGTGAAAATGCTGTTAATGGCACATTTAAAATCAAAGCTAAAAATAAATATTTTATATATCTCATCTCTAAGATCCTCCTTAGATGATTTTATTTTTAAATTTTTGTTAGTGTAACATAATAATATTAATATTGTCTAAATTATAAAAAAATTCTGAGTTCGAAGTGTATCCGCTAGCACCAGCAAATCCTAAAGATAAAAAAAAGAGCTATGAAACCGGGTTGGCTC
>JABAOE010012809.1_pt1 | contig 15281 bp, 16 predicted proteins | sample 7062141 | NCBI WGS metagenome assembly JABAOE01 (sample SAMN14538627, study PRJNA623070) | marine sediment metagenome | biome: marine biome [ENVO:00000428]; feature: marine pelagic biome [ENVO:01000023]; material: deep marine sediment [ENVO:00002113] | place: India: Gulf of Khambhat ... | reverse complement strand
GAATTTTCCTTTGCTGTTGACTCTGTACAATCCATTAAAACAGGTCCTGTTCAAAAAGAGCAATCTTGAGGTTTTCTCAATCTCACTTCTTGGATTTGATTCGCGGACTGAATAGTAATATGATTTTGAATCTTTGTGATAATTTTTTTCGTGATTTTTTAGAGATGAGATTAGCTCATCAATTCTGTCTCGAATTGTTGTATATGCTAAAACCAGATCAGAGTTCAAATCTGAAACAGAGCATTTCTGATTTGGGTTTTCTGAAAGTAGATGAAATAGGACCGCACCTCCTCCCAAAAATGGTTCAAAATAGGTTCCATAACTTTTAGGAAAATACTTACTCAGTGTTGGGATTAATTGCCTCTTTCCACCAGCCCATTTTACAAAGGGTTTTGGGACTGGAGTCTCCAGACTATATTGTTGCCTCAATATTACATAATTTCAAATAATTACATCCAGACAGATATCAAAAAAACTTGATCTGAGGCTATCATTTTGTCAAACCATGAAAGGAAAAAGCTTCGAGCGGGATCCGGACCCGCGACCTTTACCTTACCAAGGTAACGCTCTACCAGGCTGAGCTATCGAAGCACGAAAATCCGGTTGTAGAAAATCCTTATAATTCTTGATTATGGTTCCAAAATCTCTAAACTGTTAAATTTCACACAAAAATTAGCTATTCTGTCGGAGGAGTAATCAAGCCTGGCCAAAGTAAGCAATTATGCTTTTGGACATGCAGGACTTAAGATCATATAATGGGTGATCCTGTCTCTCAGGAGTTCGTGGGTTCAAATCCCACCTCCTCCACTGCTCTTATCTTGGATTTCTAATTCCGCGAGCGTTTAGTACTTCGTAAACATCAGGTAGTGAAAATACAAAACCAACATGGACGCAATCTTTCTCATCACATAATTGGCAGAATAACTCTCCTTTCTGGATTGCAACTTCTGCAATTCTATTTTTTATATTATCTTTGAGAATAACTCTATCATCGTCAACTGAAATCTTTTCTAATTTTGGAGCAAATCTTGCAAAGGTCTTGTCCTTTTGCATCATCTCTTCTAGCATGTATGTGATGTATCCGGCAAAACTGTTGACCCCTTTCATTGAAAGCTCGTCTTTATTCTTCTCGTAAACATCATAGAATTTATCGTATACAGATTCTGAAACTGTAATTGATTTGAATCCTGCTTTCGGCAATTTACTTTCCTCTTACCGTACTTTAAAGTACAAAGTATATAACATTTGTTCTTAATCTTTTGGACACCTAAAGGTGAAAGAAAATTAGACTTTATACTATACCAAAAATCAAGAGCTATATGACTAAAGGATATCAGACTGATGTTCTAAAAGACAAACTAGTTGAAGTCCTAACTCAAGCAAAAACTGGATTATCAGGAGTTGAAATTTCTGAAAAGCTTGGTGTTAACAGAATTACCATGACAAAGTATCTCAAAGTTTTTGCAGCAGAAGGTATGATACGAGAAAAAAATATTGGAAATGTAACTTTATGGTTTATCGAAGAAGGAACGGAACAGTTTCATTTTCCTGATGATTATTACAAAGTAAAAACAAAATATCTTGAATATTTACAGTCACTTTCAGAGAGTCAAATTTACAACTTGATTAGAAACTGCATTCACTCAGATGCTCAAACCCCTAAACTAATGACAGAAGTAATTATCCCTGCTATAGAATTTTCAGCAAAAATCTATGAGGATGGGAAGATTGGAAATTCTGAAAAAAACCTTTTAGATAATTTTATTTCAAATTCTATTCGATTAACTGCTTTGCAGCAAGTTGAGGCAAATCCAAACAAGAATGTGATTGTTTTATCTGCCGATGCAAATAGCTCTCTAATTGCTGAAGCTGCATCTTCCTCATTTCATTCTGAAGAATGGACAGTGTCATCTTTGGGTGATATGTCTGAAGCAATTAACGTATTATTTGATCTGGATTTGCAAAAATTTCTAAGCAAAGTTTGGAAGCAAAAAAATGGAATAATGATAATTGTGGTTTTTTCAGAATCCGAAGAAGGATTGAACTTTTTTGCTGAAGCAGTAAATACTGTGAAAGAAGAAGCTGGAAAAAACCTACATCTCATACTTTGTGGAAAACTTGGAAAAAAGACCAGCATTAAATCTGACCTTCTTACAGATAATTTAGATACTGTTTTGCAATGGTCTCAAACTGTCTATGAGAGTTTTGAGTCATAGAAAAAGTGGGCCGAGTGAGATTCGAACTCACGACCTTTCGATGTCTGAAATAGTTTATCAGTCGAACGCTCCAGCCAAGCTGAGCTACCGGCCCTCGGAAAAATTCGAGGGTGCAGTCATTTAAGTTTAATTTTCCTTCCACTTGATAGAGCAACCAATCGAAGGGTCAAAATCCTTTTCGATATTTTCTCCAGCAAGTAATTTAGTAATATTGTTTATCATGGTCTTTTCTGTTGCAGTATCATCCGGCTTCATTGCATTATCAATTCTTCCATGAAAGACTAGCTTGTGGTCTTTGTCAAAGAGGAAAGGATCCGGGGTACACATTGCTCCGTATTTTTTAGCAATCTCTTGTGTCTCATCCACAAGATAATCAAACTTCATTCCCTTTTCAGCTGCCACGGTTTTCATGCTCTCAAAACTATCATCTGGATATTTTACTGCGTCATTGCTGTTTATTCCTACAATGGCAACTTTATCGCCAAATTTTTCATGAATCTCTTTAATTGCTTCAACTTTTGCTTTAACATATGGGCAGTGATTACACATGAAAATTACTAGTACGCCATCATAATTTTTGTAATCAGCGAGTGAGTGTTTTTGGTCATCAATTCCTATTAATTCAAAGTCTGGTGCTTGATCTCCCTTGTTGAGTTTGATTTGAGATTCTAGTAAAACCATGAATCAAGGGCATAAAATTGCAAATAAAATCTTTGCCAAGTCCTACGAAGAGAACAATTAAAATCAACACTTCTTTGAACCACTTCGTGGGCTGATAGTATAGACTGGTAGTATACCCGCCTTGCACGCGGGGGGTCAGGGGTTCAAATCCCCTTCAGTCCACTCACACATTTTTGTACGTGTCGATCTCTTCTGATTTTCAGATTTCTGGATGGATTTAAATAGGATAAGTAATCGCAATTCTTACATGGCAAGTCCAGCAGAAGGTTGGCCCGTTTGGATTCCACTGATTGTAGGTTTGGCACCTGGATTAGTATATTGGATTGCAATTACCGCAAGACGAACAGGCCGATAATTAACAACTTAACATAACAACATCTTTTTCTTATTTTCTATTCCTAGCATCTATTAGGTAAAACGTTGTAACCTTCCTTGTTTACAATATGATATATCGCACGAGATTAATCACTAATTTGAATTCAATTTGTATGAAGAGGGCCTTTCTTGGAGTTTTTTTGGCACTTCTATTGTTTCCCATTAGTACGGGTTTTTCACAAATCTCAGATACAGAGCCGACATTAGGAATTGTTCTAACAAGCTTTACTCCATATCATTACAAAGATGAAAGCGGCCACACAATAATTATCGGTGAGGTAGAAAACACCAAAGACTTTCCAGTTACAGGAGTAAAGATTTGGGCCGGATTCTATGATGATATCAACTTACAGCCTCTTGAATCAATTGTTGGAAGTACACTTTTGGAAGTAATTCCAGCAAATAGTAAATCTGCTTATGTGATAAAATCTCCCAGCCCAAACTCTGCAATTACTAATGTATCTGTCAATCTACTGGGTTTCAATTCTGCTGGAGCAAAATTCCAGGGACTTAAAATTGAATCCGGAGATTTCCAAATTAGTGAAAGAATTACATTTTCAGGAAGTATAACTAATACTGAAGGTATTGACTCAGAAAATACCCGAGTTCATCTGGTAATGTATGATGCATTTGAACCTCCAAGACTTATTCGAGCATCAACAACCGAACCTATTACCATATTCTCTGAATCAACTGCAGAATTTGAATTCGATGAACCTCTGGTACCTCAAGCTGTGGGATTTTACGTCTTTGCTGAATCAACAAATCTTCAATCAAATACTCTTGATTTAGAAATAACACCACCAGAATTAATTACAAAATTAATCTCAATCAATGATATCTCAATTAAAGACACTCAAGGAAATACACTATCTGATGTTAGAGTTAATGAACCAATCAATATTCAAAGCAACATCTGGATTCAGATTGTATCAGAGCAAGAAAGCTATGATCAACCCTATGTCTATTATGCACAAGTAAAACAATCAGGCGAAAAAGCATTTGTAGAATACATTGGAACATTTGAAGGAAAATTCGAAGATCCTGGTTCTCAGAATCCTACTGTACAATGGACCCCAGAGAAAAAGGGCCTATACTTTATTGAGACCTTCGTTTGGGATCCCAATGCAGTTCCTCTTGCATCAAAAGGGCCAATTATTCTGGTATTAGTTAACTAGATTTATCTTCAAAAGATGTACAAAATACATAATGTCTGATTATGAACTAGTAGCAACTGGTGGAACCTTTGATGTAATTCACAAAGGCCATTTGGCTCTACTTGAAAAATCATTTTCCGTTTCGGATTATGTCATAATTGGTTTGACAAGTGATAAACTTGCTGCAAAGAAAGGCAAAAAAATTTCAAATGATTATACACATAGATTTGAATCCCTAAAAACTACAATTGAGGAAAATTTCCAAAATTCCAAATATCAGATAAGTAAATTAGATAATGATTTTGGACCAGCAGTTCTAGAAGGAAAAGTCCAAGCTCTAGTTGTTAGTGAGGAAACTAGCTCTCAAGGAGACATCTTAAACAAATTACGCTCTGAGAAGAATCTTCCCAAAGTAGATGTGATTGTAGTGCCGATGGTTTTAGCAAAAGATGGTGAAAGAATTTCTTCAACCAGAATAAGAAATTCTGAAATTGATACTGAAGGAAACTTGTCATGAATTGACAAAAAACTTGCCTAACTTTGAGTAATCGAAATAAAACAAAAATTCTCAAGTTGAGCCTATGGCCATCATTAACAATATGATGAAAAAGCTTGATGATGATGTAACTAATCTTAAGTCAGGATTGTATCCAGAAAACCTTGCATTTTGGTATGATAAGGTAATTAAAGAAACAAAAGAAATGGCTCCTCCATGGCTTCAAGACAAAATCAAGGTAAAGCAAGATCCAATTCTTACAATGAAATTTAATGTGGATATTTCAAAAAGGGCTGTGAGATATTTTATGATGGCTATTGATGACAATCTAGAAAAAATGCCATATACTACAAAACTGTATTTTCTTAAAGTTCAAGAAATCATGGATTCAGAAGTAGACAAGTCACTCGTATAGAACTACACCTTAGTAATCTCGACTTTATCTTCAACTACTCTCATTTTAACAATCTTGTGATCTTTTTCTAAGACTGATTGGATAAAATCTGCAAAAGCTTCAACATTTCTAGAATCTTTTAGAACTACACTATGGGCAGATTTGTCTTTTAGTGCAACTACTAACTCATTATCAAAAACATTCAAAATTTTTGTGATAAAGGTTTCTTTACTTTCTTTGTTAAATACCAAGGCTGCAAGTTTTTGAGCTTCATACTTGTCAAAACAAGTAACATTTACTTTCATGAATTTTCAAAAAGAAACTTACTAACTTGATCCCTTGCTTTTTCTCTTCTTTCCTGATGACCTTTTAGAAACTCGTTAATTTTTTCTATCAAAATTGCTTTGAGCTCACCAGTTAGAAGTTTTCCAGATTTGTAATCATCATAAATCTGTTTTAGTTTGTTATCATCCGGTTCAAAGAATATTCTCAAGTATTGGTACGAAACATCAATGTCTGGATTGCCACCTAATTTTCTGTGTTGATCAATATCTGGCTGACCTCCTGAAAATGCATATTTGTTAATCTTCTTTTTTACAACATCAGGTGCATCTGTTGTGTAGACAGTTCCAGTATCCTCAGATGCTGACATCTTTCCACCAGGACCTTGTAGTGCTGGAATCATCATATTGTGAATTAAAGCTGGTTTTAGCTTTCCAATCTTTGGGGCAACATCTCTTGTTAATCTAAAATGAGGATCTTGGTCGACTCCTAATGGTATCAAGACCGGTTTATCTTCAATAAAACAAGGCGCTGACTGTAGTGAAGTATAGAAAATCATTCCAATGTTGGTCTCATTTGTAAATCCAAAAACTGCCTTTGTATTTGAAAAATTGATCTTTTTTGCTACTTGAGCAGCAATTGGATAAAGTGCCTGAATATTTTGTGTATTGATGATAATCTTTGTATTTTCAGGCTTGAATCCTAGTGCGATAAAGTCTAGGGCATTCTCGTAGGCAAACTTGTTTGTCTCCTCTAAAGTAAGATTTTGCTTTGCATAGAATTTCTCATCATCTGTAAGCTGAAAATACATGTTTACACCAAATTTGTCTTGCAGCCATTTTGCAAAAACCCAGGGTATCAAATGACCAATATGGGTATGGCCTGAAGGTCCACGACCTGTATACAAAAAGAATTTGTTTCCTTTTTCATATTCATCTAGTAATTGCTTCATATCTCGATGAGAGAAAAATATGCCACGTCTTAGCATGAAGTGATCCTCTCCTGCAATCTTTCTAATTTTGTCTAAGATTTGTGGAGAAAGCTTCTCAGTTCCAAACTGCTTGATTAATTTGTCATAATCGATTTCTCCCTCAACATGCCAAGGTGTTACAATAAAGTCATCAGCTGACATTCATGTTTGACTTAGGTTAAGGTTTAAAAAGTCTTTTTAGCACTTTTTGCTGTTGTCCCAAGTTTTTCATGACATTGAAAAAAAAATTATCAAAGCGCTAAAAGAAACAAAAGAACTATCCCCTGGAAAACTTGAAGAAAAAACTGGATTATCCTCAGATCAAATTAGAAGAGGAATCGAATGGTTAAAGCTCAAAAATTTAGCAGAAGTAAAAGAATCTAAAGAAACTTTTATCACTTTAGGCAAAAATGGAAAAATTGCATTTTCTCAAGGATTACCCGAAAGACAACTGCTTGACTTGCTAAAAGAAAAACCTAGAAATATTTCAGAATTGCAAAATGAATTAAAATCAGTTTTTGGTCCTGCAATTGGCTCTGCTAAAAAAAACATGTGGGTTGAAGTCAAAGATAATGTATTTTCTCTAAAAAATGAACCAACAAAATTTCCTGAAGAAGAAATAATAAAACAAATTGGAGAACAAAAAATTTCTGCAAATACAATCAGTGATTCAAAAGCTCTAGAATTACTCAAAAAAAGACCAGATTATATTATTGAAGAGATAGAAAAATCAAAAACTATCTCATTATCTGCTGCTGCAAAAGACATTGATTTAGAACAAGTAGAATCAGGTGCCATAGATGTCGAAGCAGACGTGCCCCCAATTCATGTTGCTAGAAAACATCCTCTAAAAGATACAATTGATGAAATTAGAGAGATTTTCGTCACACTTGGCTTTACAGAAATTAATGGTACTCTTAGCCAGTCTAGTTTTTGGAATTTTGATGCACTTTTTACTCCACAAGACCATCCCGCACGAGAACTACAAGATACATTTTATCTTCAAGGAATGTCTGATAAAAAAATCGCCTCACCTGAACAAATAAGAAAAGTTTCTACTGCTCACAAGAATAACTGGAGATATTATTGGAACATTGAAGAAGCAAGAAAGATGGTTTTACGAACACATACTACATGTGTTACAATAAAACATCTTGCAGAAAACAAACCTAATGAGGCAAGAGTATTTTCTTTAGGTCGTGTTTTTAGAAATGAAAAAGTAAGCTACAAGCATCTTGTAGAGTTTAATCAAGTAGAAGGAGTTGTAGCTGGAAAAAATGCAACACTTCGTGATCTGATGGGAATTCAAAGAGAATTCTATAAAAGAATTGGAATTACAAAAATAAAATTCTGGCCAACATTTTTCCCATACACTGAACCTTCTTTACAAACTATGGTGTATAATGATAGACTAGGAAAATGGGTTGAGCTATTTGGAATGGGAATATTCCGACCAGAAGTTACAAGACCATTAGGAATTAAGAATCAAGTTCTAGCTTGGGGTGGAGGAATAGAACGCATTGCGATGTTAAAGTATGGTCTTGATGATGTTAGGGAATTTTACAACAACAATCTTAGTTGGTTAAGGAGTGCAACAAAATGCCAGTAGTTGAGCTAAACTATTCTAGATTACAAAAGCTTGTTGGCAAAACAAACAAGAAAAAAATCCAAGATGCCTTACCATTTTTAGGATTAGACATTGAATCTGAATCAAACGATCAAGTCCGAATAGAATACAGTCCTAACAGGCCCGATTATTCAACTGATTTTGGAATCGCATTAGGATTGCAAGGATTACTTGGATTAAAGAAAGGAATCCCAAAACTAAATATCAAAAAAACAAAATCCTATGACTTCAAAGTAGATTCATCTGTAAGCAAGGTAAGGCCATTTGTCACAGGTATTGTTGCAAAGAATGGTAAAATCGACGATAAGATTCTGCCTCAATTAATGGTTATGCAAGAAGATTTACACTTTGGAATTGGAAGACAAAGAAAAAAATCATCTATTGGAATACATGACCTTGATAAAATTTCGTTCCCTCTAAAATACACCACAACTTCACGAGATTACAAATTTACTCCTCTTGCTTCACAAAAAGAACAAACAATTACTGAGATTCTCAAAAATACTGATGTTGGAAAAGATTATGGCGATATTTTAGGAAATTCTTCTAAAGTTCCCATAATTATCGATGCTAATCAAAACACAGTATCATTTCCTCCAATCATTAATGCTGCATTAACTACTGTTACAACTAAAACAAAAAATTTGTTTATTGAAGTTACTGGAATGAATAAAGATGATGTTGAAGATATGTTGTCAGTAGTTGCAACAATTCTTCAAACTGCTGGATTTGAGCTAAACGTAGTAAAAATTTCTGGGGCAAAAAATTCTACACCAACACTAAAAACAAGAACTATGAAATTAGATACTGCACTTGTAAACAAAATGCTTGGTTTACAATTAAGCCCTGGTACAATTTCTTTGGCATTAAGAAAATGTAGACTGGATGCTAATGGTACAAAAAACAAAATTAATTGTGAGATTCCGCGGTACAGATTTGATATTTTTGGACCCATGGATTTGGTAGAAGAAGTAGCTTTAGGCTATGGAATTGCAAATCTAGAACCTACTTTATCTCCATCTCAGACATTAGGTCAAAAAAATAATCAATCCATTAACCTAGATTTACTGAGTTCAACTCTCATAGGACTTGGATATACAGAAGCACTCAACTCAAGTCTTACAAGCAAAAGAATTCTCTACGATATGACTGGACGAGATTCTTCTAGGATAATTTCAGTTATCGATTCCAAAAGTCAAGAACATACAATTCTTCGTGATTCATTACTACCTGCATTAATTGAAAATCTTTCTAGAAACATTCATGAAACATATCCTCAAAAATTATTTGAAACTGGAACTGTTTTTTCAAAAGGAAATCCAATTAACGAAGAAGTTCATTTAGCAGCTATTTGTGCACATAAGGATGCAAATTTTACTGAAATCAAATCAATTTTACAATCTTCGATGAAAACTGGATTTAACATTGAATGCAAGACAAAAACTTTCTCAAACTCTCTGTTTGAAAAAGGGCGTGGGGCAGAAATTTTAGTGAGTAATAAATCCGTTGGAAATATTGGAGAAGTTGCTTCAAGTATTATTGATAACTTTAAGATTAGAATGCCAGTAGTTGGATTTGAAATAAAACTATCTGGGTTAATATTTGACTAAAACTATTCTATAGTGCCCAAAGAGCATGCACGCAGACGGATTAGGATGATGTTGATCGTATTGATTCCGATGATTTCTAATTCACCCAGGTGTGCAACATTATGGGCACCCCGGTTTGAGAACCCAAGGAGGTTATGGCTAACACCAATGATCTTGTGCGAGTCAGAACCGGGGAACAATTCTTCAAAAGTTTTTTGAAAACATAATAATAGTTCAAAAAATGAAATTTGGAATACGATGGTAAATTATTGGTTAGCAAAACAAGAACCTAGTGGACCAAGGGGATACAATTTTTCAACTTTGAAAAAAGATAAGAAAACAGTTTGGGATGGCGTTCATAACAATTTAGCATTAAAACACATGAGAAATATGGAAAAAGGTGATCTTGTCCTTTTTTATCATACTGGTGACGAAAGACAAGCAGTAGGAATTATGGAGATTACATCAAAACCATATCCAAATCCTAAAGAAGACAATGAAAGATTTGTTGTAGTTGATGTAAAATACAAAAAACCACTAAAAAGACCAGTAACTTTAGATGAAATGAAAAAACAAAAAAAATTCAAAAATTGGGAACTATTAAGAATTTCAAGATTATCTGTAATGCCTGTTCCAAAAGAAATTTGGGATACAATAATCAAAATATCACAAAATTAGCGTAAGAATAATCGCTTTATTGATATAGGTCATAGATTAAGAAAAATTATGGCAACAGCTTATGTTTTAATAAACTGTGAACTCGGTTCTGAGGAGGCTATTATTCAACAACTCAAAGGATTAGAAGGAGTAAAAGAAGTCCATGGAACCTTTGGCGCATACGATATCCTTGCAAAAATAGAGTCAGACACCGTTGAAAAACTACGTGAAACAATTACGTGGAAGATTAGAAAAATTGAGAAGATCCGTTCAACTCTGACATTGATGGGAATCGAAGGCCAAACATAATCACCTCTTTTTCTTACAATGCTTCTTCATTTTATTTTTGTAATTAAAGAAGAAGATCTTGGTAAACGCGATAAAGAATTTGAATACATAAAGCAAATGGCTCAATTTTACAAAATTTGGATTAAAGACAATTTTTTAAAAGACTATGATGTTCAATGCGATGAAATGATTACAAAAAAACGAAATATTTTGACTAGACTAGATACTCATGATCTACTCAAAGATCATAAAGAAAGAGGTGAGGATATTTTTCACTTTTACCTGTGTCATTTCAAGCCGCTCTGGACAGATTGTACTTGTGAAGGATATTTTGCAGAAAATTTTTGTATGATCAAATGGTTTGAACCAAAAGATCAAGATGATACATTGTATCTTGCAGAAAAAAACTGTGCCGCAGTTTCACATGAATTATCTCATGAATTACTTCGACAACAAGGACACAAAAAATATGATGAGGTTGTTCATGATGCGTGGACAAAACATGTTCTTTCTGCAGAGCCATTTGTAATGTATGGAACTAATTTTGAAAAAACTAAAGACAAACCAATGTTTTTAGCTATTGACACATCAGACTTTGGAATACAAAACTAACTAACACTTTGTAACAGAATAGATATTATTTTCAAAGTTTGCTGTTTTGAAATCTAGTTTATTTTCAGGATCTTTAGTTCGAGATTTACTTAGATTCTCTAACTCCACTAGCGAGTCTCCCTTGAATCCAACAGATGAACCATATATTGCATCAGTAAGCATAGTTCCATGATCTCCTTTTTTAATATCATCAACTAGGTTGTAGAATTTTGTTGTCTCTCTTTTGTTAACCGGATTTCCAGTAGCCTTGTTATAGGCAACTGCAATATACATTCCATTATTCTTCACAGCAACTGGAACTTTGTGATTTTTACCAGATGCTCCAGGAATAGATTCGTTGATCAAAACTTCACATTTGTGATACATGCTTGAAACGTATGCAAAGAAACGATATTGGGCAAATTTTCCTGCATCATCTTCTTCACAATCAACAAAGACTTGGTGAAGCAGTTCTAGGGCATGATCATTCATGCTTTGTAGCCTATCATCAATTCTTCCCCTTTCTAACAAATCAGAATTGCATTCTTTTGCAACCAATTCTAAAATAAAATCCGGTAAATTGTAATTTTTTAGAGCGGCAACATAAGCTCCTGCCTGTGACATACCAAATTTTGGAAAACCTTTATTCACCATATTTCATCAAACCTCATTTAAAATAATGAGTTTTAGTTTTGCTCCCCCACGATGTTATAGAAAGTCGTTTTTCGCTTATAATTGTTAAGAAATTTACCTTGAAAAGTTCTTAAACTCCACTAAAATCGTTTGAAAAAATTTAGAAATATTATATTCAGGGTAAAATCTAGCCCCATTTGTGGAAATAGAAACAACTCCTGAATTAGTATCAAAAGTTTACAAAAAATTAGAAGAGAACATTTCCAAATATCGACAAACCATAGGAAGACCATTAACTCTAGCAGAAAAAATTCTAGCTGGTCATCTTGTTGAAATGGATGACAAGAATTTAGATGATGGAATTAATTACGTATTTTTGCGTCCTGACAGAGTTGCATTACAAGATGTAACTGGTCAAATGGTAATGCTTCAATTCATGTCAGCAGGACTCAAACAAACAAGTTTACCAACTACAGTACATTGTGATCATCTGATTAGAGCAAAAGTTGAAGGTGAAACTGACATGAGAGTTTCACTTGATGAAAATAGTGAAGTCTTCAAATTTTTAGAATCGGCAGCTAGAAAATATGGATGTGGTTTTTGGAAACCAGGAGCTGGAATAATTCATCAAGTTGTTTTAGAAAACTATGCATTTCCAGGTGGATTGATGATTGGAACTGATTCACATACTCCAAATGCAGGTGGTTTAGGAATGGTTGCAGTTGGAGTTGGAGGCGTTGATGCAGCAGAAACAATGGCAGGAATGCCTTGGGAGTTATTATATCCAAAGCGAATTGGAGTATATCTTACAGGTGAGCTAAATGGTTGGACTGCTCCAAAAGATATTATTCTAAAAGTTGCTGGTGAGCTAACTGTTTCAGGCGCAACAAATGCAATAGTAGAGTACTTTGGCCCTGGAACAAAGTCTATCAGCTGCACTGGTAAAGCCACCATTACAAATATGGGCGCCGAAATTGGTGCTACATGTTCTATTTTTCCTTATGATGAAAGAATGGAGACTTATCTCAACTATACTAATCGTGAAAAGATTGCCGATTTAGCAAATCAATACAAATCCCTTCTTGTAGCAGATCCTGAAGTCGAACAAGAACCTTCCAAGTATTTTGATAAAGTAATTGAGATTAATCTCTCAACTTTAGAACCACATATTGTAGGACCGCACACTCCTGACTTGGCAAGACCTATTTCTAAATTACAAGATGATGTAAAATCAAATCAATACATTGATGATATCTCAGTTGCACTAATTGGAAGTTGTACTAATTCATCTTATGAAGACATGTCTAGAGCTGCAAGCTTGGCTGAGCAAGCTAAAGAAAAAGGATTGAAAGCAAAAATTCCTCTACTTGTAACTCCTGGCTCTGAACAAATTCGTGCAACAATTGAGCGTGATGGACAAATGGAATCATTAGAAGACATTGGTGCAACTGTTCTTGCAAATGCATGTGGTCCTTGTATTGGACAGTGGAGTAGACCTGAATTAGAAAAAGGAAGGCAAAATACAATTGTTACATCATTTAACCGAAATTTTCCAGGACGAAATGATGGTAGAAGAGAAACAATGAACTTTATTGGAAGTCCTGAAATGATTATTGCTCTGGCTCTTGGAGGACGGTTATCGTTTAATCCATTAACTGATTCACTAACTGCAGCCGATGGAACCCAATTCAAATTAGAGCCTCCAAAAACTGCCCCAGAAGTTCCTGCTGAAGGCTTCAAGAGGCCTGAAGGAATTTTTGTTAAGCCTTCTGAAGATCCTGATTCAGTTGAAGTTGTAATAAATTCTAAAAGCAAAAGATTACAAAAACTAGAACCTTTCACACCTTGGGATGGAAATGACTTTGTAGACTTGCCAATTATGGTCAAAGCAAAAGGAAAGTGTACTACTGATCATATTTCTCCCGCTGGTGCATGGCTCTCATTTAGAGGTCATCTGGATAATCTTAGCGATAACATGTTACTTGGTGCGGTAAATGCATACAATGATGAAGTTGGAAAAGGAAAAAATGTATTAACTAATCAAATTGAACCATTTCCACAAATCGCTCGACAATACAAGGACAAAGAAATGCGTTGGGTAATTATTGGTGATGCAAATTATGGTGAAGGCAGTAGTAGAGAACATGCAGCAATGACTCCGAGATTTCTTGGCTGTGCTGCAGTAATTTCAAAAAGTTTTGCAAGAATCCATGAAACTAATCTTAAAAAACAAGGTCTTCTAGCATTAACTTTTGAAAATACATCAGATTATGACAAAATTCAAGAAAATGACAAAATTAGCTTATTAGGTCTTGATGATTTAGCTCCTGGTAAATCAGTTATGTGTGTAATAACCCATGATGATGGAAATAAAGAAGAAATTTCACTTAAACACTCTTACAACAAATTTCAAATTGATTGGTTTAGGGCTGGTTCAGCACTTAATGTGCTAAGACAAAAAGAAAATTAGAGTTAACGTGGGGCCGACCGGAATCGAACCGGCGACCTACGGGTCACTACAGCTCCAAACTCACATCATCTTTTCATCAGTAGCTTAGTTTAACCTCTGGAGCCCTTAGCGGTGACATTGTAGACACTGTCGCCCTACCAGGCTAGGCTACGACCCCACGAAGTATCAGAAAAATTCGTCGAATTTTAAGTTATTTTTACCAAGGTTTATTGCTAATCAAACGAAAATGAAAATTGTCAGAATAAATCATGGTAAAACCTATTGTTATAATAGCAGCTTCAATCCCTGCAATTATTGCACTATTGATTGCAATTCCACTAGTTACACAACCTGAAATTCCTTATAGTGCTGCTAACCCAAATGATAGAATTGAACTTGAATATACTAAACATGATCTGAAAAAAATATCATTCGGTGTTACAGAAAGAGCTGGTTCACAAAAAACTGAGATTCTTTCAATAAAAAATGATGGTAGTGTTAGGTATACTCTGATCGATGAAGGAGTAGCACAACCTGACAAACGATCAGAAATCAGTGATGACAAACTTCTAAAATTGACAGCCATGATTAAAGAGACTGGATTTATTACAATTCCTCCTGAATCATTTCCAATACGTGAAGACGTTGATGAATATCAAAAATCTACTCTAAAAATTACTCTTAACGGAGTTGTAAATCAAATTCATTGGCCAGAACAAAATGCTACAGACAAATTTGTTCCTCCAATCATTACGATGGTCGAATTAGAATTAGATAAAATTATTGATGAAATAAACTAAGTATACTTTAAAATTAATTAAAATAAAAAGAAAAATTGAAAATTAGTCTATGCAAATGTTAATTCGAGTTGTGGTA
>JABAOE010000564.1_pt6 | contig 15284 bp, 19 predicted proteins | sample 7062141 | NCBI WGS metagenome assembly JABAOE01 (sample SAMN14538627, study PRJNA623070) | marine sediment metagenome | biome: marine biome [ENVO:00000428]; feature: marine pelagic biome [ENVO:01000023]; material: deep marine sediment [ENVO:00002113] | place: India: Gulf of Khambhat ... | reverse complement strand
TGCCCTGGCGATATGCTAGACGATGCCAGCAAGGAACAGCAATTGGCTCATGCCCGCGTCCATGCCCTGCCGTCTTTCTTCGAGAATCCCGGCTTGGTGCATGGCGAGGCGGCGGCGTTTGGCGTTCCGGCGGTGATGGGCAATCGTGGCTGCGAGCCGGAATATTACGGCGAAGAGGGTATCTATTGCGACCCGACCAGCATCGACGATATAGCCGCCGCCATCGAAGAAGCCTGGCACAGGCCGCGCGGCTATTGGGTCGAATTACCGACATGGTACGACGTAGCAAAAAGGGCTTATGAATGGCTGAACTAAGACGGGCGTTTGTCACCTTCGCCGCCGGCGGGTACGTGGAATTGCTAGACATCGTGCGGCCAACATTTGAGAATTACGCCGCCAAGCATGGCTATGATTACATCGAACGGCATCTGGCGATGGATGCCTGGCCGCGTCCGCCGGCCTGGTTCCGCATCCCGGTATTGCAGGAAGCGCTAGCCGATTATGATGCTGTGCTTTGTCTTGGCGCTGATATGATTATCCTTGACGACAGCGAAGATATAGCCGACCACATACCAGACGGGGCGATCAATGCCATCGTCGGCCATCAGGCGCCGGTTGAGGGCTTCGTGCCTAGCACCGAAATGTGGTACTTGCGGCGTGCTATGTTGCCCTGGCTGGCGCGGGCCTGGGAGCTAACGGAATATATGAACCATCCGTGGTGGGACCAGGCGGCGGTCGTGCATCTCATGGGCTATAACCCGACCAGCTTCCCTATGCAGCACGTTCGGCAAACGAAGCTCTATGAATTGACGCATTTCCTTCCGCTGGAATGGCACCGGCACGAATCGCTGAACTTAGGACAGGGCGCCCGCTTTGTCGAGGCCACACACGGCTCGCTGACATGGCGCAAAAACACCTTGCAGAACTATCTAGACGGGCTGGCCACATGGGCGTAAACGGCTACATACAACCGCGCACCAAGCTACTATGGCACCTCGACACGCTGGCGGCTATGCGGCGCGGTCATCGACCGCCGCCTGTCAATGTCGAGATAGACTTGAGCAACCGTTGCTCCCTCGGCTGTGAATGGTGCCATTTCGCCTATACGCACACACGCGGCCCGCTGGCCAAGTCTGAAAAGCTGCGCGACAGGATACCGGGCGGCGACCTGATGGATACCGAACTGGCTAAAAGCATCATCAGCCAGCTAGCCGATTCTGGCGTCAAATCGCTGATATGGACCGGCGGCGGGGAGCCGATGTTACATCCTGACTTCGATGACATCATAGCCCATGCCGCCCGGCGCATATACCAGATACAGCAAGGCATATACACCAACGGCGTGCATATCGACGGCGACCGGGCGAAGCTAATCCGGGAGTGGTTTACGTGGGTCAATATCAGTCTGGACGCCACGGAGCCGGGCGAATACGAAGCGGTCAAGGGCGTTCGGGCATTCGGCCAGGTATGCGACAACACGGAGCGCCTGGCACAGACACCGGGCGGGGCGGTGTTAGGCGTTAGCTTCCTCGTCACCCAGGCTAACGCCGTGAATATTCCGCAAATGGTGACATTGGGGCGCCAATTGGGTGCCGATTATACCTACTTGCGGCCGACCATCCTGTACGACATGGCCGCGCCGTCTGAACTGGCAGAAGATACGGCCTGGATAGACGATGCCTTGCCGGCGCTGGAAGAGGCCGGCGCGGAGCCTGACGTGATAGTTGACGCCGAACGATTCCGCCTCTATCGGGATTGGGGCGGGCATGGCTATGATATGTGTCATTGGGCCGGCTTGCAGACGTGCATCACGCCAAACGGCAAGCTATGGACGTGCGTCAACAAGCGAGAGCATCCGGCGGCGCTGTTGGGCGATCTGAGCGAGGAGGCTTTTGCGACCGTCTGGGGTCGCCACGGCACGCCGGCGGTTGACGACAATTGCCGGGTGATGTGTCGCGGTCATCTGGGCAATATGACGATGGCGAACATGATGAGCAAGCCACCGCACGCGGAGTTTATTTGATGCTTGACGAGATATTGTTGCTCTTGATATTGCTGGCCATCCTGCCGCTGACATGGCGGGAGATAGCGACCCGGCGCAGCGTGCAACGCCTGACGGCGTGGTTGAGGTTCTGGCGATGACGCAAGGATTGAAGCGGGCGGAGATGATACTGCCCGCCATTGTGCCATTGGCCGACCACGACTGGACTGACATCAAGCAGGTGGACAAGTTCGGCGCGAATCCCGACATCAGCACAACAACAGACCCGGAAGATATTTGGGACCAGGGCGGGACGTATACATTCCTGTCATCGGCGCAAACGCTATACATATCGAGCAGCGACAACAGCGACACGGTGGATATAACGGTTGAGGGGCTTGACGCCAATTGGGCATTGCAGACGGCTACCAAGGCGCTGACCGGGCAGACACAGACCGCCTTGGCCGGTACCTGGCTGCGCGTGTTCCGGGCCTACAATGCCGACAGTACCAACTTAGCCGGCGATGTCTACGTCGCCGAAACGGACGATCTGACCGGCGGCGTGCCTGACACGGCCAGCAAGATAAAGGCGAAGATAACGTCAACGGCACAACAAACGCTCATGGCCATCTACACAATACCGACGGGCTACACCGGCTACATGCTGCGCTGGTACGCTTCACAGGCGATAGGCCAGAGCAACTATGCCATCGTGGAATTGCAAGCCAAGGCAAGCGGTAATGTGTTCCGGACAAAGCGCCGCGTTGGTCTAACCAGCGGCGGCAACCTGCAAGAGAAGTTCCCGATTGCGCTCGGCTTCGCCGCGCAGACCGACCTCAAGATTGTTTGCCGGGAAGTGGGCGCTAACAATATGGATGTGTCAGGCGGCTTCGACATGATTCTGGTAGGTACGTAATGGGCGAATATCTGTACATAGACGACTTAGGCCATGAGGTGACGATAACGCATCGCATGTTGTATACTACCGGCGTAGTATGCAGCACATGCGGGGCGGAAATGTGGCGCAAGCCGCAAGCCCCATATGTGACTTGGGGCGGGCTACCACCTAGCAGCGGCGACATGTCGCCAGAGATTAAAAATCTAATAGACGAAGCGCCAGAACGGCGTGACAGATTCGCGGAGGTACACGAAAAGCATGAACGTGACACGGCGGTATAAGGTTGTCAATAAGTTCAAGTATGGCGGCGAGATTCTGCAACCAGGCGACGATTTCCACCCGGCCGGCGGGCGGTGGGACTCCAACTTGATAGCGAATCCCAAACTCATCGAAGTGATTGAGACGATAGACGGCGGCGATGAGTTCAGCGCCTTGACCGTCCGCGAATTACGGGGCAAGTTGAAAGACGCGGGCCTGCCGGTATATGGGAATAAGGCGCAATTGATAGAGCGTCTTGTTCAAGGAGTCTAAACATGGCAAAGCAGAGAATTGGATTTGCCGGGCTTGTTCCGGTCGCATACCAGACCATCAGCCTGAGCAATAGCACGGCGGTCGGCCTCAACAGCACCGTGCGAAGCGGCGGGGCGGAGATGCTGTGTTTCAGTGTGGAAACGCAGGATGTCCGTATGCGGGCCGATGGCACCGACCCGACACTGTCAACCGGCGTCGTCTACAAGAAAGATTTGGCGCCTGAGTGGGTCGCTTTCAATGGCACCTCCGCGCTAAAGTTCCAGCGCAGCACGGGAACGGCTACCGTTTCGGTGATGGCCTGGAAATTCAACTAACGGTGCGGCGATGGCTATACGTGGCGATTCATACTCTAGTGCCGCAGAAGTCACGGCGTACACTAAGCATTTGCTGGATGGCCAGAGCGCATTTAACAGCACTACTCGCCCTACTCTGACCGAGCTCGAAACGTTTATCGACCAGGCTAGCAGTCTGCTAAATGGGTGCATTTTGGGCGCCGGCTTTACCCCTTCCGTTGTCACGGCAAACAGCACGGCCAAGCTACCGCTTGATAATTGGGTTGCCAACAAAGGCGCCATGATGGTCGAGCTAACGCAGCGCGGCACGGGCTGGAGCGATGATGACGGGTCGCGTATCGGTGCCTTCAGCAGCATGGCGACAGAGGCGTGCGAATACGTCAACTCCCTCGCGGACGGCTGGAAAAACGCCGGCCTGACCGTGGCCGATCCGGCGCATCTCGGACTGACCTTCACCGGCCTCGATGAGCACGACCAACGGGTGGACCCGGATGATACCAGCCGCGCTCAGCCATTCTTTAGGCGCGGAAAGTTCGACAATCCATGAGCAATTACCCGACGATTGAAGGCTATTGGCTGACCCGGCTCAGGGTCATGACGCAATTCGACCAGAACAACAGCGCACGCGGCAAGTGGTCGCTATTGAACAGCGGCAAGGCTAGCCGATACGCCATCTTGAAGCCGGGCGCCAGAACGCGCAGGGAAAGCGGCCTAGCCGGGCAGAAGATGGAGTCAATGCAGACCGTTATCCAGGTCTACCAGCGTTACAAAGACGACGGCACAAGCCTGACCGACCTTGAGACGCTGACAGAGGCCATCATAAATGAGCTGGATACATATCCATACATCGGCGACACGGGCAGCAGCGTGGTCGGCGCCCATATCGTCGAGGTGCGGGAATACCAGGAAATACTAGCCAGTGACGGCGGCGGGCCGCTGTGGTTGCTTGCCGAATTGGTAGGAGAGACGAATGAAGAAACAAACGTTACGCTCGCGGAGTGATGCGGAGCTGCTGGCGTACCATCAGAAATGGTATGACGAACTGATGAAAGCCGCCGAGGATATTGAGGGCAGCGGCGGACAGCGCGATAACTACTACCGCAATGAAGCGATGCGGATCATGAAAGAGGGCATTGAACCCTTGAAGAAAAAGCTACGGGCAAAAGAATCGGGGCAGAAAGATAAAGAGCAAAAGGAGACATAATTATGGCACATGTGATTTCAAGTGCGGCCAGCTTCAAGATTGACGATTCAACCGGCGCGATAGCCACCATTAGCGGCAGCGTCAACAGCGTCAGCGTTGAGGGCGGCCAGCCGACAATCGAAGATACCGGCCTTGGCGACACGCAGCGCACGACGGTGCGCGGTCTGGGTGATGCGACTATCGTCAATATCAACGGCTACGTTGACACGACCACGGAAGCGATCTTCGCCCCGCTGGTCAATGGCACAAGCCTGACCAAAACCATCGACGTCGGCCTGGTATCCGGGCAATTCCTGAGTGGCGAAGCATGGCCCGAAAGCGTGACGATGGGCGCCAGCATGGGGGAGATCAGCACATTCTCCGCCACGCTGCGAGCGCAAGCCGGCCTGACCCGCACAAGCGTCGCACAGGCATAATAGGATAAAAGGGGCAGCATGGCTGAATACGAAAACGCAGAGCTTGGCGTGAAGTTTGCGCTACCGGACAAATTGACGGTGCGAGAGCAATTGACCTTCCGGGAACGGGTATTCTTGCTCGGAGAGCAGGATACCTATAGCCGCTATTGGGGCGGCATCATTCCGTTGTTAGAGGATTGGCAATGCGAACTGATACCAGAGCCGGAAGAGATTGATCTTGACACAGAGACAAACGTCAAGATTGCCGACATCATCAATTGGGTAGCCAATACCGCCGCCGGGCATTTCACAAGCCTGGATGAATCTGACCCAAACTAATCCGGGCGGTCGTCAAGGCCGCCAGATTTGGGGCAGAGCCACCGCCGGCGCTGGTGCTGGCTTTCTGGTGCGGTGATGACCACCTGCCTGATGTCGGCGGCGTATTCGACCAGGATTACAAAACATATAGCCAGATGAAGATTGCGCGAAACATCTATGACGCCGTGCGAACGTCACAACGTGCTCAGGGCGCGGAGATTCACAGCCTGCCGGCAAGCGTCAAGCGCATCGTTAAGAACCTGAAAGACGAAGGATACTGGTAATGGGCGATGTGAAAGTCACCGTCACCACAATCGAGAAGGGCAGCGGCAATATAGCGAAGGTTGCCAAGTCTCTCGAAGGTCTTGGCACGGCGGCGGACAAGGCCGGCATACGTCAAGCGGCCTTGAAAGCCAAACAGGAACAGCTAGCCCGTGCTGTGGCGCGGGGCAATCTGACCGTAGACCAGGCGGCTGATAAATACCGGAATTTCGCTAATAACCTCGGCACGGCGGGAACAGAGGCGGACAAAGCTGGCAAAAAGGTTGTCACCTTCAAGGATTCAATAGGGACACTGGCGACCGGGATCGTCGGGGCGACCGGCGCCATCGTTGCTATGGGCGTTGCCGCTAAAAAGGCGTTCGACCTTGCCAAAGAAGGCGCCCAGATTACCCAGCTTGGCGAGTCCTTTGACCGCATGAATGCCAGCGTATTCAAGACGCCGGACCTGCTTAACAGGATGCGAGAAGCCACGCGGGGGACCGTTAGCGATGCCCAACTGATGAGCGGCTTGCTAACGCTGACGGCCGGCGCTACTGATGAACTGGCTCAGGCAATGGCGGCGGCTTCGCCTCGCTTGCTGGAAATAGCCAAGGCGTCTAACAAGCTGAATCCCACCCTTGGCGATACGGCCTTCCTCTATCAATCGCTGGCGACGGGTATCAAGCGCAGCAGCCCGCTAATCCTGGATAATCTTGGCCTGGTGGTCAAGGTCGGCGACGCCAATCAGAAGATGGCCGACAGCCTGGGTAAGTCGGTCGAGGAGTTGACGGCGACCGAGAAACAAATGGCGCTGTTGAATGAGGTACTAGAGGCCGGCGGACAACTAATCGAGCAGGTGGGCGGTAACGTTGACAGCGCGGCGGATAGCTATGCCGCGCTGGAGACGGCTATCAAGAATGTAACCGATGCCCAAAAAGAGAGCCTTGCCCTGGCAGTTGGGCCGGCTGTTGATCGAGGTGCTGGATATATTCAGCAAATCAACGCGATTAATGCGGCAATTGAATCAGGCATTATAACCACAGAGGAATATTACAATTTGCTCGGTGAAGCAGGTTCATTGAGGGCGGGGCTTTTACCTCTGTCTCAGATACCTTTCACCGATGAGGCGATTGCCAAAAACGAGCAGATGCTTGAAACCATCAGCCAGCTAGAGGAAAAAATGCTCGCCCGTGCGGCTGCTGCTGATAAGCTAGGCGCTGCTGATGCCGATCTAAAATTCAAAACGGTAGAGCTGACAGATGAACAGCAAGAACTACTAGAAGCCTTGCGCGGCTCCGACGATGCTGCAAGTAGCCAGGCCGTAACAAATCGACAAGCGGCCCGCGTTATGGCCGCGCAAGAAAAGGCGGCTAGAGAGTTAGCCGAAAGGACCGGGGAGCTACGCGATCAATTCGATGGCGCCATATCGCCAGCGCAGCAATTGGCCAATGCCATCAAGCAAATAGAGCTAGACGCCTTCAACCGGGCGCTAGAAGATTCCAACGATCCTATCGACTTCTTCAATGAAACTTTAGACGAGCTTGGGCCAAAGATGGTCGCCTATGGCGGCCGCACCGCCGACCAGAACCGCATACTAGCCGAGGCCCGCGACAGATACAAAGACCTTGACCGGGCCATCGTGGACTATAGCATCGGCCTGGATGGCCTGGGACTGACAGAGGCCGAACGGTCAGAGAAAATTGGCGAACTTGTCTCCCAACAGCAGCAACTATTACCGATCATTCAAGACCTGGAATCAGTCCAAGGCTCGGCAAACATGGTCATACAAGAGGCCACGCTAAATGAGGAGGCGTTGAATCGGGCCATCTTCGAGCAAGTCCAGGCACTATCGGACGATAAAGAGCAGATTGCGCTAGTTGCCGGTGCTTTGGGGCTATACAACGAACAGCAAGTAGAGGCCGCGTTGAAAGCGGCGGCGCTGGCTATTGCGGTAGACCAGGCAGCGCAAATGATAGTTGCGGGCGATATTAGCGCACAGAACGCAACACGGGCCATTCGTGACTTTGCCTCCGGTCAATTCGAGTCAGCCGAAGCGGCGCTGGCTCATTGGAAAGAGCTAGAAGAAACCAATGAGCAGCTTGACCAGATACCCGGCGACTACGATGCCAATGTACAGGTTAGGGTCAGCGGCCTTAGCCGCTTGCGTGAAGCCGTGGCCCTTGCAAGAGAGCTGAGCGGCGGCGCAGTATCACAATATGAAGCCCGCGCCAGAGAAGAGGCGTTCGGTGGCGAAAATCCATATCGCCGACACGGCGGCCCCGTCCTGGGCGGCAATCCGTACATCGTGGGCGAAGCCGGGCCAGAGCTGTTTGTCCCCAGGCAGTCAGGAACCATCGTACCGAACAGTCAACTAAACTTAGGCGGCATGACCATCAATGTCAACGTATCAAGCGGCAATCCCGCCGTGATAGGCAAAGAAGTGGCCGGGGCGGTGGCCTCTGAGCTTGGCAATAGGATGAGAGGATAATGGCCCATACGGTCAAATTAGTGCAGGGAAGCCAGAGCCTAGACCTTCACAGCGGCGACTATACCACGCTACTCTCTGGCGTTACCCTGTCATCGCCGCCGCCCCGCCAGGTGTGGCACACGCCGGACCACGGCGAACAGCGGCTGGTGCGTTCAGAGGATGACGATAGAGAGTGCGTCGTTAGGGTCGAGATACAGGCGGCGGATGAGGATACGCTACAGAATGACATCGTGGCAATCCGGCGCTATCTGAACGAAGCGGTTCGCCATGAACTAGCCGGGGATAACGACGCCGTATATTTGCAGCTACAGCAGGACGGCGCCACCAACGCCGTCAATCACCGAATCAAGAGCGGCTACGTGGACGACAGCGCTTCACACTACGGGAGCGGCGCCCGTGACCTGAGCGCCCCTATTGCGCTTGATATATTCCTGTATATGACCTTGGCCCCGTATGGTGAATGGACCAGCACCATCTCGCTTGCTAATCTTTTGCCCAGCAGTCCCCATTTTATTGAGTGGAGCACGGCCATCACCAGCCCGGCCTATGCCGATGGATGGGGCGCTGTAGGATCGCCGACGACGGCGATATTTGACACTACTAACTATCTTGTTGGCAGCGTCAGCCAGAAGATAGTTACAGACGCTAGCACCACCGAGGGAATTCTATCCGACAATGTAACGGCAAGCGCCAGCACCGCATATGTGGCCTATGCCTGGATATACATTGAAAGCGGCGGTGACGATGTGCGTATACAGCTGCAAGATGATGTAGGCACGATTGACACTGTGGACATCACGGCTGCCGGTGGGAATAGCGATAAAAGCGTGGTAGACGCGGCTGGCAATACATGGTATAGGGGTAGCGTTAGCGGGACAAGTGACGGATCGGCGACCACAATCCATATGAGAGTGCAGCGCCTAAGCGCCTCGGCCTCGACGGCGACGACATTCTACGTTGATGCCTGCTACATTGGCCAAGCGTCAACGGTTCCCGATGCTTGGATGTCGGCGTATGCAATAGAAAATAGGTGCGATACGACTACAGACGAGTCTAATATCAACTATATAGATGTCTGGGGGATTCCGGGCGACGCGCCGCCATTCATTGACCTCGAAATGAATTGGGACACAACTGGCGCCCAATACTTGCTAATAGGTAAGGCGCTGACCTTACCCAATCACGATCTATTTTATGTATGGCGCAATAGGTCTACTGATGTTAGGCTGAATGAAGGAATGTTTTGCACCGAACCCGAGGATTTATCGCAGGGCGACGGAACCACTAATGGCTCGTGGGCCGATCAGGCTGACGCCGGTAGGCATAATGGAAACTACGCCCGCTTCACTGCCAGCGGTGGTACGGGCTCTGGGGACTTGAGATATTCAAACACGGCTGGCACAAATGGGACGGTGCAAGACTTCGCCNNCTTCGCCGCCTATGCTTATCGTGTTTTTGCCCTAGCCAGATCAAGTAGTACATCGTCAACAATAACCCTAACGGCGCCACTATTCCCCAGCACGGTATCCGGGCAAGCCAGGTCTGTACAGACAATCGACACATGGGAGTTGATTGATCTTGGCCTTCTGGATGCCCGCAGTCTATACGATGACTTCGTGACAGCGGCGGGTGGCGCGATATACGTTGACTTCGACGTGGCTGCTGTCCCAGATACTAAAACATTTGATCTTGACGCCGTTTTCTTTATGCCGGTTAGTAATGGCTTCTGCGTTTTTGATACCAACTCTTCGGGTCAATCGCCCCAGGCGACAATCTGGGGCAGCAAGGGAAAGTCAAACACGAATAATCCGGCCGGCGGCGCGATAGCGGTATTGGGAGATCGGGCCTTCTATACCGGATCGCCAGGAAGTATAACCGAGCATTACACCCTGCTAAATCAGCTTACCGATGGCACCCACGATCTGACCGACACGACCACTGTCAATTTCACAATCACGCCCCGCACGAGACATCTGTTAGGGACATGAGCCTACTACTTCTCTTACTTGGGTCGGGTCAGGCAGTACCGCCCACAGACGCGCCGGCAGCCACCTCGTTTTCTCACGGGATCACCCCGCCCCTACCCCGCCTCCACGCTGCCCGATACAACGATGTCGATTATAGTGGATCATCTCCGGCTGAAACCTTCGCCGACGTGCGAGACATCGGCATACGCTGGGCGCTGCCCGGCGGCGTGCGGCGGATAGAATTGACCGTAAGGGCTTCGTCTGAGTTTGACGCCTGGCAGCGATACCAAGACCATTTGGGTCACCGCATCGCAATATACGATCATTTCGTGGATAGGTACATCGGCGGGCAGGTCTACGAAGTATCGCCGTCAGAAGATTGGCGAGAGATTACGTACATATGCGCCGGACCTTGGAAACGGGCCAATGATGATGTATACAACCTCAGCATGATGTCAGACATCGCCTCGACAGATGATACCGACGTTGTTATTAAGGACATTCTAGATGACAGCGACTTCTCGGCCATTGTCAACACGGACCAGAGCAACATAGACAGCACCAGCCTCAATATAGGCGGCTGGGTGGGCTGGAAGAACAACGCCGGCATATGGGCCGGGGATGCTATAGCAGAGTTGGCCAACCTGGGCGACTCGTCAAACAACCCGCTTGACTTTTATCTGGTTGACGCGCCATTTAACGGCGTCCAGTTACAAAAGCCGCTGCCCTACTTGAAGGCCAGAAGCACGACCGCAAGCCCCGACTGGATATTTGAGCGAGAAGACATGGCGGCGGGCGGACTAAGATTGAGCCGTAACATATGGAACCTGATACGCGGTCAGCAAGTTCGTTTTGGCCGGATAGCAGGAACGGCGACAAGCAGCACCCAAAATCTAAACGATACCGGCGCGACATTTCTAGACGGAAAGGTGAAGCTAGGCGACGAGATTATCAACATCACACAGGGAAAAAGCTATCTTGTGGGCGGGTATTCCACACAAACGGAGCTGGTAGTGTCTCAGGGAGATAGCAACAATTTCGCCACAAACGACCTTTACTCGATCCGGGCAACCGGCCTGGCCAGAACTACTAGGACATCAAGTTCTGAAACAGATTTTTGGGTTAGGGAATTCAAAGACAGCCGCCTCGAAATGGACGAGACGCAGGCCGACGCCTTCGGGGCGAAGCACATGGCGATATATGAGAAGCCAGTACAACAACAGGCATTCACGATAAGCGCCCCGACCATCCGAGACGGCAACGGGACGAGGTGGCCGCTTTGGCGCGTGCTGATGGGCGATTCGTTTTACTTCCGCATCACCGACCTATACCCGGAAGCGGCGGTACTCAGCAGCAGCGACGACCGCTCGCAGACGTTTATAGCAACGGCGATGGACTACACCTACCGGGACAACCGGCTAAGAATTGTGCCGGGGACGGAAGACACGCGGCTCGACGTTCTTATACAGCAGGCGCTCGCAGAGAAGCGCGACATCAGTCAGATCATATCAACGGCAACAGGGAGATAACTATGGCCGATAACGTAACAACCCAAACGGCAACACTGGCGACGATTCCAGGTAGCACGAAGATCAGCACTGACGAAGACGCGACAAATGGTCACGTCCAGCGCGTCAAGCTGGCCATCGCTACAGACGGCAGCAGCACGCACATCGGCGCGGACGCCAACGGTCTACAGGTGCAAGGCGCGGCGGCTGAGGATGCCGCCGTTGCTGGCAATCCAGCGCTTGCCGGCGGGCGCTACGATGCCACAGCCCGAACGCTAGATGACGGCGACGCGGGAGCTATTGCGGTTGACCCGGCCGGCAATGTTGAAATAGCCACACACGCGACGGTGGTTGACCTGACCCTGAGCCTTGACACCGGCGGGGCGTATGCTGACGGTGATGTCCTGGCGGCGGCCCAGGAGTTGACTAATGCCGTGCGGCAAAGCGGCGGGACCGGTATCCTGCAATCCGTTTTAGTCGTCGATCAGGATGACCAGGGGCAGGCGCTAGACATAGTTATCAGCGACGCCACAATCACGCTTGGTACAGAAAACAGCGCGGTTAGTATTTCAGACGCAGATGCCGCCAAGATTCTGGGAGTCGTCGAGGTAACGGCGGCAGATTATGTAGACCTTGTTAACAGTCAGGTTGCGAACATACGCAATATCGGCATGGTCATCATGCCGGATACAACGAGCCTATACATTAGTGCGGTTAGTCGCGGTACTGGTACCTATACTGCTTCTGGCATCGTGCTACGGTTCGGAATCATACAGGATTAGCATGGCCCTTCCTGCAACCGTTACGGAAATTAATAAGCTCCCCAAGGCACCGACCGGACTAGCGGCGACGGCAGATGGCGGCTTTATGCGTATTCTCTTGACATGGACAGACAGCGACCGCCATCGCAAAACGTTTGAGATACATCGAAGCCTGGACGGTGCCACTGGCTGGTCGCTGGTCGGAACGGTAACGGCCACAAAATGGGCTCCCGGCCTAGGACATTTTGTAGATTCCGGCCTTTCACTGGCTACACAATACTACTATCGGATACGGGCTTATAATGATGCTGGATTCAGCAGGTGGAGCAGTACGGTAAATGCGACCACATTTGACATTGACGTACTGAGTCCAGTGTCATGGGGCGAGGCCGACGATATAGCCGGAGATGATGGCGATGCCATATCAAGCTATGACGACAAGCAGAGCAATACATGGGCGCAGGGAACAGGCAGCAAACAGCCTCTATTGAAGAAAGATGCCAACGGCATCAACGGCCATAACGTTATCAGGTTCGATGGCACTGACGACCTATTGCGTTATTCTGGCACGCTATCAACGGCAACATCTGGCACGATATTCATAGTTTGCCGCTTTACATCGGCGCTACAGAATTATCAAACCTTGCTGGCCTCGGCTGACGAAGCGGGAACGGGGTACTACTGGCTGTGTCGTTACCATGATACAACTGACCCGAATTTTAGAATAGGCCAGGCCAATAATGATACGGAATCGGGTGCCTATGCACATAATGAAACGGCCAATGCCGGGCAAACATACATCGCACAGTTTTCCAGCACTGGAACGGCCTACGGCTTTCGCATTGATCGCCAGGAGGAAGAACAGACAACAAGTGGCGGCGGACAAGGAGATTGGTTTGGGGATACATCAAACCGAGACAGCGTGACACTAGGAGCATTAAAGCGGAGTAGCGAAATACATTTCCTGAAGGGAGATATAGCCGAGTGGCTCGTTTTTGATAGCAATTTGTCGGATGCCAATAAGAAATCCATCGAAGACTATCTGACCGAAAAATATAAGTATACTGCAACGCTTTCCGTGTCGGCCATTCACAAAGTACCATCGCCATATGTATTTGCAACGGGGCTGGCCGTTGGCGCAATAAGCGACGGTGGCGGCGACGAAATCGCCTTTGGCTCGGGCGGCGCTACTGTTGGCGACAGTGGAACAATCAGGGCAATAGATAGGCTTGAAAACCCACTATTCTCATACGATTCTGCCAGCAGTGATTATGCCTTGGGTATGGCGATTGGCGATGTGGACGGAGATGGGGACAACGAAATAGCAACTACCTTCCATGATACCGATCATGTGGCGGCCCTCCTGAGCCATACGGGTAGCGAACTATGGACCTGGAGTACCGTTGCAGGATACCATACTTACCTGCGCTGTGCCGCCATTGGCGAGCTTGACGGCGGTGTTGCCGGAAAAGAGGTCGTCATTGGTGGCGGTCTTGGCACATTGGCGCTACTCGACAAAGACGGTAACGAGATATGGGTGAAGGAAGGGGCAACCAGTTTGTGTAGCGGTTGCACGTCTGGCGGTGGCGCCGTAACTGTTCAGGGAATAGCAATTGAGGATACTGACGGAGACGCGCAGAACGAAATCATTATTGGCTATGCTCTGACTGTTCGTAAGTTCGATTATACAGGTACTCAAACATGGTCACAGACGTTGACTACCGGCTCAAGCTATATCTATGGAGTATATGCGGGGCAAATAACGTCGGATACCGGGAAAGAAATAGCGGCCGTTGGGGGGACGGCTCTATTCATTCTAGACAAAGACGGTAATACTCTCAGCCAAACGACATTAAAAGATAATACATGGTCCGTTATCGGGCTAGATATAGACAGCGATACCTACGATGAATTATTTGTTGGCTACGGCACCGACGATACAAGCGGGTGGGTGGCGGTGGTAGATAATGACGGCCAGGAAATAGGATCAATCAAGGTCGGCGAATCGCCTAAATTTCTTGCCAAGGGCGATGTAGATAACGACGGTAGTACAGAAATCGTTGTGTCCAGCGACGACGGCTACGTTTATATTCTTGAAATCGCGTGATGTATCTTAGCGGGTGAAGGCGGTTACATTCTTTGAGCAATGGTTACGACGAGGTTATCAAACAAATAATAGACGAGAATAGTCTGCCCGAGCGGGTAAGCAATCGCTTACTACTCGGCGTGTCAATGGAACTTCTGCATCAGCAGCGGACGCTCGTCGAGCGTTTTGAGGGCCTCGAGAAAAGGGTAGAGGCCAACGAGCGGGCCATCAGTACAAGGTGCTGAGCCATTCGCAACGGGAAGGGCTCGGCGGCAAAAAGCTGGTCATCGTGCGGCTGGTTGACATCGACGAGCCGGTGACGTTGGGCGTATCGGTCAGCGACTCCGTGGCCGCCGGTGACGTTTTCGGAGGCACGCCATGACATCGACATTCACGAAAGACCCGGACTCCTTGAATGACCCGTATCATGTCGTCTGGTGCTCCCTTGATTCCACAAACGACGGGAGCGCCAGCGATGACGGGAAGTTGCAGGGCGCCACTATCGCCTCTAGCGACTGGACGGTGCCGAGCGGTCTGACAGAGGCATCGGCGACGACCAGCGCCATCAGCATCCAGGGCGTTAGCTATGCGAC
>JABAOE010008259.1_pt1 | contig 15307 bp, 19 predicted proteins | sample 7062141 | NCBI WGS metagenome assembly JABAOE01 (sample SAMN14538627, study PRJNA623070) | marine sediment metagenome | biome: marine biome [ENVO:00000428]; feature: marine pelagic biome [ENVO:01000023]; material: deep marine sediment [ENVO:00002113] | place: India: Gulf of Khambhat ... | reverse complement strand
AAAAGATCATGACGGCACCGCTCGTGGTTGGCGAGTGGATCAATATGCAGTACTACACCTCGGCGACCGATCCATGGAAATACGGCAGCGGCAGTAAGGTTATTCACAACATCGTCGCCGGCGTCGGTGTGATGTATGGCGCGCAGAGCGACCTGGCCACAGGACTGCCGCTACAGACGATCAACAACGGCGAGATCCGCTTCCACGAGCCGATGCGCCTGCTGACGATCATCGAAGCGGCGCCGTCGATCATCGCAGGGATCGTCGCTCGACATGAGGTCCTGCAGCAGTTCTTTCACAACGAATGGTTGAACCTCGTAGCGCTCGACCCACAATCGTTCGAGTTTCATCGCTACAACAAAGATGCGACCTGGGAGCCGATAGAGCTATGAGAATTTTGGGCCCGTTCTTGTTGTTCGGATTCTGGCTACTCTTGTCGGCTTCCTTTGACGTCGCACATGTCGTAGCCGGTGCGATTATCGCAGGCGTGGTGATGTGGCTGAACCCGGCGGGTGCTGCTTCGGATCGTAAACTGTCCTGGCTGCCAACACTCAGCTACCTGCCGTGGCTCACCGGGCGGATATTGAAGAGCGGTTTTCACGTAAGCCGACTCATCCTCACCCCATCACTTCCGATTGCGCCGCGGCTCATCCGCCACCAGACCAGGCTTAAGAGCAACGGGGAGCTGGTAGTCCTCGGGCAATCGATCACGCTTACCCCCGGCACTATTACAGTGGAGGTCGCGCCGGGGGAACTTGTGGTGCATGCCATCGACGAAGCGTCCAGTTCAGACCTTACGGACGGCGTGCTCGACGCTAAGGTCGCCCGTATGTTTTCAGCCAGGGACGGTGCGCAGTGAGATCATTTTTTCTTTTTGTCCTCGCTACCTTGATCGTGTTGATGCTCATCTACTTGTTTCGTGTGGTCCGCGGGCCGAGTATCTTCGATCGAGTGCTCGGTCTGAACGGCATCTCAACAAAAGCGATTGTGCTGCTCGTAGTGATTGGCACGGTGTACGAGCGTGTCGATATGTTCGTCGACATCTCCACTGGTTACGCACTGTTGAACCTCGTGGGTGCCTTGGCTGTTGCTAAGTTTCTCGAGGAACGAGGAGCGCCGCAAAAATGACCGTGCTAGCGATCACCCTCATCATCATTGGCCTGTATTTTCTGGCCGTTGGCTCGATCGGAATGCTGCGGCTGCCCCATGTTTTTGCGCGCGCCCACGCACTCTCACTCACCGATTCACTCGGCGCCGTTTTTTTACTGGCTGGTCTCGCGGTTTACCAGGGATTCACCATGAATTTTCTAAAAATCATGGTTGTGCTGGCACTCGTTAACCTACTAAACCCGGTCATCGCGCACGCGACGATTCGGGCGGCTCACCGAGCTGGCTTGCGATCTTCTGAGGAGCACACGGAATGATATTTGAGCTTCCCCTCCTTATCTTCCTGGTCATTACGGCAGCCGGCGCGATCCTCGTAAAAGATCTCATCTCGGCGGTTTTCATTCTCGGCACTTACAGTTTTACGTTAGCGCTGGTCTGGGCGCTGCTCGGAGCGGTAGACGTGGCTTTCGTCGAAGCGGTGGTCGGCGCGGGGCTGGCGACTGTCTTCTTTCTGCTGACACTCTTCACCGCGTCGGAAAAGGACACACGGATTCGCCGGATACCGATGCCGTGGACGGCGCTTATTGGCATGCCGATCGTCGCGATACTGCTTCTCTACGGAGCGGCGGATCTCCCTGCGTTCGGCGATCCGGGTTCACCGGCGAACACGCACATTGCGCCTATCTACCTTGAAAACAGCGTCGAGCAAACTCGAACCCCGAATGTTGTGACCGCAATTCTTATGGACTACCGCTCGCTAGACACGCTCATCGAGACCATTGTGATCTTCACGGCGGGTATTGCTTGCGCCCTTATTCTAAGAAAGGGCGACTCATGATTCAGGCTCACGACAGTGTAATCGTTCGCACGCTCGGGCGGATCGTCATCCCGGTTGCGCAACTCTTCGGGTTTTATGTGCTCGTATTCGGTCAACACGGGCCAGGCGGGGGCTTCGTGGGTGGAGTGATTCTGGCCGCCAGCATGATACTGGCTATTCTCATTTTCGGCCACGATGCGCCCGACAGTTGGCTTGCATCAAAAGCTCTACGCGGCGACGGGCTCGGTCTTCTGATTTTCGCCGGCGTCGGTGGTCTCTGCCTCATTGGCGGCGGGCAGTTCCTGAACTACACGCATCTTCAAATCCCCGGCCTGGACGAAGCATCGCGACATTACACCGGGATAATGCTGACACAAATCGGGGTTGCAGCGGACGTAGCGGTCACGGGTGTAGCGATTGCAATCAGCCTGTCGGCCGAAGACGAGGAGGCCTCCCATGGCTGAGGTCCTACAGGCTTTAGTACAGCGACCCAATTTTGTCGTCTTTGTGATTCTCTTCCTGTGGGGCATCTACATCATGGCGGCGCACCCGAATTACGTGAAGAAACTGATTGGCCTTTATATCGTTCAATCGAGCGTTATTTTCTTTCTCGTCGCGTTTAGTGCGAAGGACGGCGCCACGGTTCCGATCGTTTCCGCAGAAATGGCCTCGCTCGAAGCATGGGCATATGTGAACCCGCTCCCGCATGTTTTGACAGTCACGGCTATCGTTGTCCAGGTCGCGACTCTCGGAGTATCGCTTGCGCTCGTTTCGGCGATTTACCGGAAATATGGAAGCCTAGATGAGAACGAAGTGTTGAAGTTGGTCGAATGACTTCTTCGCTGCCCATTCTTCTTTTTCTCGTCCCGTTCGTCACGGCTGTGGCCATGCCCATTGTCTGTGAGAAGCGGCGGTCATGGTGTCAGCCTCTGGCTACGGGTGCGGTTTCTGTCATGATCGTTCTTTCAATCATCAATCTACGCGTCGTTATGAACGAAGGCCCAATCGAATATGCCTTAGGCGGTTGGACCGCGCCGTTGGGTATCGCGTGGCTGGACAATCCGCTCGCGGCGATCATCGCGTTGACTATGAGCTTCGTCTCGCTGCTATCGCTCATCTACGGGCGCGTCGTCGTGCCTTCAAATCTCGACAAAAGTGTGCCGTATTACACGCTGATTCTTCTGTTGATCGCGGGTCTCATCGGGATCGTTTTTGCGGCTGATCTCTTCAACGTATTTGTGTTTCTGGAGGTGGCCGCGCTCACGGGCTACGCGCTCGTCGCCGCCGGCGGTGGTAAGTCGCTCGTTTACGCATTTCGTTATCTTCTCCTGGGATCGTTCGGGGCGACGCTCTATCTGCTCGGCGTGAGCTACCTCTACGGCGCGACCGGAACGCTCAACATGGCGGACCTCGCAACTCGGCTCCCCGACCTCATAACGTCGACCGCAGTAGCGGGCGGTCTGATATTCATATTCCTCGGCTTGTCCATCAAAATGGCGCTCATACCGCTCCACGGGTGGCTGCCAGGCGCATACGCTAACGCGCCGCCAGCGGTAGCCCCGTTGCTTGCATCCACAGTCACGAAAGTTGCGCTGATTGCCTGGGTACGCATCGAGTATTCGCTCATCGCTCCCGGTGTGGAGGTAAGTCATGTCGCTGTTCTGGTGTTGCTCGAGGACATCGGCGTCCTGGCGGCCGTCATCGGTGGAGCGCTCGCGCTGGTACAAACCGATATAAAGCGCATGTTCGCTTACGGCGGGATCAGTCACATCGGTTTGATCCTCATCGGCGTAAGTCTTGGAAACTCCACGGCTCTGGGAGGGGGATTATTCTATTTAGTCAACGATGCGATAATGCAGGCGGCGCTGTTCATGGTTGCCGGAGCGGTGTTCTACTACCACGGTGCGAATTCGCTTGATGACCTTAAAGCCGTGAACAGTCGTTCACCTTGGTTAACGGGAGCGCTCGTGGTTGTGGCGGTCTCGATGGTCGGTCTGCCCCCAACCGGGGGCTTTTTTGGCAAGTGGAATATCGTACTGGGTGCGCTCGAAGCAGAACATTACCTTGCAGTATTCGGCGTGCTTGCGTCGACGCTTTTGACGCTCGGGTATTTCCTCAGGCTTTTTGCCTGTTGGTTTCATCAGCCGCTCACCATTGAATCCGAGCAGCTGGAAGTCGCTGTGCCCTTGCGCGTCAGCCTCGGCGTCGCGTCCGTCGTACTGATCGTACTTGGGCTCATGAGCGATTCGATTGTCCGCATTTTACTTGAGTCTCTGGCCAACGGAGGGCTCTGAGGAAATCATGTCGATCTATACGCTGATTCCTCTACTTCCGCTCGGAGCGGCACTCACGCTTGCGCTCTTCGGCCAGCGCCTGCAGGGAGTCGGGCATCGCATCGTCATTCCTGCTATTGCGGGCTCCTTCGTTGTGTCAATCGCTGCGTTCATGGACGTACTGGCGAACGGTGCGATCGAGGTTCCACTTTATCGTTTATTGGACGTCGGCAAGCTCGTCGTCGATTTGGGGTTCCTCATTGATTCGCTGACAGTGTTGCTATTGCTCCTGGTGACGGGGGTGAGCACGGTCGTTCAGGTCTACTCCTCCCGCTACATGATCGGCGATGCTCGCCACAGCCGGTTTTTCTCACTGACCGCCCTCTTTACCGCCGCGATGACGATGCTCGTCATGAGCAGCAACTTGCTCCTGACGTTCATCTTCTGGGAGGTCATGGGGCTTTGTTCCTACCTTCTCATCTCGCACTATGCGGAGCGGCGATCGGCCTATCGTGCCGCCACGAAGGTTTTCCTCGTCAACTCGATCGCGGATGTCGGTCTCTTGCTGGGCGTTATTCTCACATTCCAAACCTTCGGGACGCTCGATATTCCGGAAATCCTCTCGCAGGCGCGGTCGGGTGTGGAGATCCCCGCGCACGTCGCCACAGTATTAACGCTCTGCCTCTTTGCGGGCGCGGTCGGGAAGTCCGCGCAGATGCCCGCGCATGTCTGGCTGCCGTTTGCGATGGAGGCACCAACCCCTGTCTCAGCACTGATACACGCTGCTACGATGGTAAATGCCGGACCGTTTCTGTTGGTGCGATTGAGCCCTCTCATCGTGCTGTCCGAAACGGCAATGGCTGTCATCGCTACCGTTGGTGCCGTCACCGCTCTATTTGCCGCAATCGTGTCACTCACCCAGACGGACATTAAACGAACGCTTGCTTATTCGACGATTAGCCAGCTCGGATTCATGACGCTACTCTGCGGCCTGGGTGCCTTCGTGGCGGCGATCTTCCACTTACTCGCCCACGGCTTTTTCAAAGCGTTTTTGTTCTTGTCGACCGGGAACGCTCTCTCTGCAACCCATCGCCACGTTGAAACGCCCGAGGAGGAACCATCGAGCTCAGGCAGAGGACTTTTCGCCGGTGCACTAGTGATGTCGGTCGTGCCGCCACTCGTGATTTTCTCTGGGCCTTATCAACATCTGTGGCTCTCGCAGAATTTCTCGGCTGCGAACATCGCGCTTTGGATCGTTGGCCTTGGAACCGTTTTCATTACCGCGATGACAATCTCCAAGAGCATCGCGTCTGTCTTCCGTCAAGGGCCAACGGGCGCCGAGGATAGCCCGCCCCGTATCTTGCCGACTCTATTCTCCGGGCAGTACGTTTTTAGCGTGATCGTCGTCTCAGGCGTCTTGGTTTCACTGTTACTTCTGGCATGGCGCTGGCTCGCGGCGTTCCTGTCCGCTTCCGTAGGAACTGCCGAGGGCGTCGTCGCAGAACCATCGACCGGTTTCTCTGCCTGGGTTCTCGTTCCGATTGCGGTCGCGATCGCGGGCTGGGCTGTGGCCTGCACTCGACGCGGGCGTTCTCATCCCCAGGAAACAGTGTTGTGGCAGAAACGACTGTACGTCTTTTTCCTGAATAAGGGCTACTTCGATGAGATCTACGAGGTTTACATCGTCCGTCCGACGATCAGTCTCGCTGGTTGGCTGTGGCGAGTCATTGATCAAGGGCTGATCCATCGGTTTATAGTCTCGCTCGGTCCCATGAGCATCGGAGCCTCCCGGTGGCTCTGGCGAGTCATTGACCGGGGTATTATCGATCGGTTTATAGTCTCGCTCGGCCCGCTGAGCATCGGTGTTTCCCAGTGGCTCTGGCGAGTCATTGACCGGGGTGTTTTCGATCGGCTCGTCGTCTCTGTTGGAACCAAGAGTGTCAGCGTTGCTCAGCGCATGGAGCTCATTGACAGGGAGGGAACGACCAGAACCGATGATCGGCTGGTTCAAGGTGTAGACGCTTCCGGACGCGCGCTCCAACGGGCTCAGCCGAGGACCCTCCAGCACGATTTGCTGGTCGTGATCTTTTGGCTGGCAGCGGCCTTGGGTTTCTTTTACTGGATCGCATAGAGCAGGCAACGACATGAGCTCAGTCTTCGCAGACCATTTGGTAAGTTGGATGATCGCCGTTCCGTTTCTCGGCATTGCAGCCCTTGCGGTTGCGCGGGGGCGTTCCGGCGTTCTCGTGACAGCGCTGATCGCCACGCTCGCAGAGGCCTTTCTAGCATTGAACCTCTGGATGAATTTCGATTCCACGGAAAAGGGAATGCAGCACGTCGAGCGCCTGGAATGGATGCCGACGTTTGGCATTCAGTACGCGGTCGGCGTCGACGGCATCAGTATCCTGCTTGTGCTTCTAACCGCCCTTTTGTGTCCGCTGTGTGTTCTGGGGTCATGGAACGCCATTGCGACCCGTCTGCGCGCGTTCATGATGCTCATTCTCCTCGTCGAAGGCGCGATGATGGTCGTCTTCACGGCGCTCGACGCGTTTCTCTTTTTTATGCTGTGGGAAGTCACGATGATTCCCATGTATTTCATGATCGTGCTGTGGGGTGGCCCTGACCGCGTCGCGGCCGGCCTGAAATTTGTACTCTACAGTCTGACGGGAAGCCTGTTTCTGCTCATCGGCATCCTGGCTCTTTCCCTCCAGGCCGGCACGTTCGACATCCAGTTATTGGCGGACGCAACTTATTCTCAGAATTCGAAGTCTTGGATTTTTTTCGTGCTCTTTCTGGGTTTTGCGATCAAACTTCCGATGCTGCCGTTTCACACCTGGCTTCCCGATGCGCACTCGGAGGCACCAACCGCCGGCAGCGTTCTTCTCGCAGGTGTTCTGCTCAAGATGGGCGGCTACGGCCTCATTCGCTTCTGCCTCCCCATCTTCCCAGCCGTAGCCGCAACCGTCGCTCCGTTCGTGTTATGGCTATCGGTCGCGGCGATTCTGTACGGCGGCTACATGGCGCTCGCACAGTCAGACCTGAAGAGGCTTGTCGCCTACTCGTCCGTATCCCATATGGGTTTCGTGACGCTCGGAATCTTCTCCTTCAAAAGCGAGGGTATTGATGGCGCGATCCTGCAGATGGTGACTCACGGCGTCACGACGGGAGCGCTGTTTCTGATGGTCGGACAACTCTATGACCGGACGCATAGCCGCTCAATAGCCGACTACGGGGGGCTTTACCAACGAATGCCGCGTTTCGTCGCCGTACTCAGCCTGTTTGTTGTAGCATCATTCGGTCTTCCGGCAACGTCCAACTTCATCGGTGAGTTCTTGATTCTAGTTGGAGTCTCCTACGAAAACTTCCTCTTCGTCGTCCTTGCGATGGGCGGCATCGTGTTGGGCGCAGCCTACATGTTGTGGATGCTACAACGCGTCGCATTAGGCGAACCGAGAACCGAAGCAGCCCGCGAACTCACCGACGTCAGCGTCCGGGAACTGGTGACGGTACTTCCGCTCGCCATCGCGGTCATCGGGATTGGGATTTACCCAGGACCGTTTCTGGAGGCAATGGACTCGACCGTGATCTACGTCGTCGAACAATTCGAGCAAGCCGGGCTCGCAGGGACTGCTCCGGAGTAGTTCCTGACGAGGGTCCGGCCAACTCACGCCAAAGGCGAGCAACTCTCAGTAACGTTGTAGACGAACCGAATCCGGTAGTCCCGACGTGTGCGCCGACCACGGTGATGTGCTAGAACGTCGTCGTGACCCGCAGGAACGATCAACATCTGCCGCGGACCACTCGAGGAGGCAACCATGCTCCCGAGCGAGGTCCATCCGACCCCCATCATGAGCGGCTGGCGCTGGCGAGCCAGGCGGAGGCCCGGGGGAGAATCGACGAAGCGCTCGTTTACTACCGGCAGATCGTCGCCACGGATCCGGGGCACCCGGCGCAAACCTGAAGCTCGCCACGGCGGACAGCGCATGTTCCGGTGAAACAGCGTGAAATCACTCGATTTAGGGTCAAAATGGGTACACTTCTGGCCCGCCCACTTACCCCACATTTATCACATGGTTACTGCCCATCTGTTTCGTGACCCGCGAAAACACGCGTAATGGGCGGGATTCAACCGCGTCCCGTATCTTCAGTCACCTGCCTGAGCTCGTCGAGCGTTGCGCGTCCATGCTCGGCCTTCACGGATTCGACTGCTGCGCGCGAATGCTCGAGCCAGTCGCAGACGTCGGGACGATCCGTGAGCGCTTTGGTGTTTAGCGCGCCTTTCATCGCGCCGCAATCGGTGTGGCCGCACACAACAATGTCCTTGATACCCAGTGCCGCCACCGCGTACTCGATCGAGGCCTGGGTACCGCCGGCCGGCTTCGCGTGCGGCGGCACGATATTGCCGGCGTTACGACAAATGAACAGATCGCCCGGCTCGGTCTGGGTGACGAGATTCGGGTCGATCCGTGAATCGGCACATGTGATGAACAGCACCTCCGGGCTTTGTCCGTTGGCGAGCTCCGCGAAGAGCTGGCGCCGGTCCTCAAACGCTGCGTCCTTGAAGCGGACGATGCCGGAAATGACTTTCTCCATGGCTATTCCTCTTTAATGATGTAACGCGTTGAAATTTAGCTAAATTTCTTGCTTGATTTTTCGGTGCGGCGTCGGTCGTTTAATCGAGGGGCCCAATCTATAGCAGATCATGTGATCATAAATAGAAAGAAAAAGTTTATTGGTAATAGAATTTTTCTATATAGGCCGCAGGACGACAATGGCGATGACCGATTTCGAGCGCGTGACACTGAAACAAATCCCGTATTTTCTGGCGGTTGCCGAGCATGGCAGCTTGCGCCGAACGGCGGATCGCCTCGATGTTACGCAGCCCACGTTGACGGCACAGATCGCTGCACTCGAAAAGGCTCTCGATATCCAATTGTTCGAACGATCCCGGCACGGAACCTGGCTCAGCGCGGCAGGGCGCGAACTGCTGGTCAGCGGCAGGCGGGTGGTCGAAGAGACGAAGGGATTTGTTGATCTTGCTCAGTCGCTGACCGGGGGCGCATCGGGTACTTATCGGCTGGGCGTCACGCCAACACTCGGTCCGTATCTGCTGCCGCAGATTCTGCCGGACATTCATGCTGAATACGAAAACCTGCGACTGTATGTGCGCGAGGCAGCGCCAGCGGATCTCGAAGAGGAGTTAAAAAACGCCCCGCACGATTTGATTCTGACGACCGAACCAATTCTGTCCCGCGAACTCGAAGTTGCACCGCTGTTTCGCGAACCGGTAAAGCTCGTGATGTCGCGCGAGCATCGCTTGGCGAATAAACCGCGCATCAATCGTTCCGATCTGCTCGGGGAGGCCGTCCTTACGATGGGTGAACATCATTTGTTTCATCGTCGAATTCTGGAACTATGCGAGAGAATTGGTGCGGTCGTGCGGCGCGATTTCGAAGACACAAGCCTGGATACGCTGCGCCAGATGGTCGTGATGGAGATGGGGATCGCTTTCCTGCCGGCGCTCTATGTCAGATCTGAAATCCGCTCGACCGATGAGCTTCGCGTCGACGTCCTGCACGGCATGAAAGTCTTTCGGAGTCATGCCCTGGTGTGGCGTCCGAGATCGCCGGCTCGACTACTTTTTCGGAACCTCGCGGACCGTATTCGCGCCATTGCCGCCGCTTCCCTGAGCGATGAGGTGGCCATCGCACGGGCCCTGATTGCGATGGCTCACCCGCCACCCAGCCAAGCACTCCGCCGTCCCCCCGGAGGGTGGGATGTGCAGCCCGATCGCCGCCTTCCGGCTGGCGTGGCGCTTGTCGAGCGTCACGCCGCATCTGCCGCAGAGCCTCCGTGCGTATCAACGCTACCCGGCGCGCATCACGCATGTCGCGCTATATTCGCTGCTGTTCTTGTACCCGCTGAGCGGCTGGGCGGCGCTGTCTGCCTACGAGGGCGAATTCCCGATCTTCTTCTTCGGCTACGACGGCGGGCCGNNTCTCAAAATGACGTCGATTGGTTTCGGAATCTAGAAGCCTGCTGGGGGGCGCGTGTACGTCATTTGGGAAACAATCCGGGAGTTCCTCGATCGCGGCGGTCCGGTGATCGTCGTCATAGACTGGGTCTTTGTCATGCGTATTTTTTCAGGACTCCTGCGTGGAGTCGTTATCACAGCCGCGCTGTCGCTCGCGATTTCTTACAGCGCGCACGCGGGGCCGCCGCTCGTTATCGACGATACGGGCATCGTTCCGCTAGGCGACTGGCAGTTTATCGTGAGCATCCAGGGAGAATCCCGCCCGTCGACGGATTCCGCGGCGGCCCCGGCCGTCGAGGCAACGTTCGGTTTCTGGGAGGACATGAACCTGACTGCCGTGATCCCCCGTCAGTACATTGAAGACCGCGGCGAACCGAGTAAGACCGGTTTAGGCAATGCACAGATCAACTATAAATGGCTGTTCTTCGATGATGATCAGGGCCTGACGATGGCCATCTCGCCCATCTACTCTTTCCCGCTCACCAAAACATCGCGAATTCGGGGCCTCGCCGAGGACGTTCGCGTACTTAGCATGCCGGTGCTGATCTCAAAAGAGATCGGGCGTTGGCAGTTTCTCGGCTCCGCCGCATATGACCTCGCTTCCGAGAGCGTAGACGGCGTCAGTTACGGCGCCTTCGTGTTATACAACCAAACCGAAAGGCTGCAGTGGATGGCCGAGGTCTACGGTGCGCAGTTTTCCGGAGATGAATTCGACAACGAAGGCTTTCTGAACTGGCGTGTCGGCGCCTGGTGGCTGATTGGCAAAGGGTTTAGCCTGCTCGCAGCCTATGGCGGACCGCTGCAATCTGATCTGCCCACGGATGAGAAGCTCGACTACGATTTCTTCTTCGGGTTTCAGTTCGACACGGAACTCGTCGGAGGCAACTAGACTCGCCGGCCGAAGCGACGGGTTAATTCGCGGGTGAGCAACCCCAACCTGACCTCCCGGATCTGCCGCGAGGAGGGCCTGCAGCTTCGCACCAAGCGGCGCAAGAAGCTGACCCGGCCTCGCGTACCGATGCTGCTGCCGGATGCTGTCAATCAGCGCTAATCGGTCGACTTCATATCCAGGGATTCGACCGACGGGTGAGTTGTTTACCAATCTCCAACTTGATCCGTCGTTGCCAGGTCGACGTTCCTAGAACGAAACATCCCACTGAAAGCGGATTCGATTTTCCGAGTCACTGACGTTCAGCAGTCCATCGTCGATGGTCAGATAGGAATAGTCGACCGTCAACTTGTTCCGATGGCCACTGAAGAACCAGTTGGCCACCGCGCTGTACTCCTTGCGGTTGTTCTCGAGGGTCCGGTCGACCGCATTCGGCTCATCAACGAACGCGTAGCGAACCGCGAGCTCGAGCGGCTTCGGGAACGCCTCGAACAATCCGTGAAAAAAGTATCCGGTTTGGGCGTAACCGCCGGTGAGATTATTCTTGATGTTCTCGACCCGGTCATCGATGTTCTTCCGGTGATATTCCTGTTGGAACGAAAAGCCGCGGTACTTCAGAGCGGTTTCCTGAACATACTGATTGATCTTGTACTGGTCGTCAGCGGCTTGGGAAGGCCTCGCAAAGCCGTCGAGATTGCCGCACCCGGACGACGACCAGCGCGTACACGGTCCGATCGTGGTAGCACCGCCGAACGCGAGACTCGCAATCGGCAGCTCGCTGTACTCGACATCCGTCTGTGTATAGCCGATATCGCGACCCAGGAAATTCCACTGGAGGCGACCTATGTACATGTTGTCACCGCCGACGTTACGCGTCGCTAGCCCTTCGCCGTTGAACACGCCCGCCCAGTAGCGCAAATCCGCGAGCGACTCTCTAAACAAGCGGCCCTTCAGCTGCACGCCAACCTGCCGGTCGACCGTAAATATGCGATTGACGATCGACCGCTCGACGAATTGCTGTTTACCCGACGAATCGACACGCTCACGGTTGAAATCAATCTTCCACTGACCGACGCGCAGCCCGATTGCCTCCCATTTCGCGAGATCGACTCGGTAGTCGATAACCCGTGCGGCCGAGGATATGGCGTCAGCATCCGGATCACGCGCCGGCTGCAGGTCCACCTCGAAGTAATACTTCACCCACGGTTTGAAACCGTATCCGCCGATTTTCATGCGCAGTCGACGCATCTCGAAACTCCCCCCCGGGGTATCCTCGAATCCAGGCAGCTGTCGCGGGTCGGCATCGAAAGGATTCGAATAGCGCAATTGTGCACGCCATTGCAGATTGGTTTGAAACTTGCCGTCGCGGGTCTGGAAACGGAAACCCTTGCTGCCGTAGCTGACGTCGACGGGAAAGCGGTCGTCCATTGCCTGCGCCATTTGCTGGGCCACGGCCGCATCGATGGCCTCCTGTTGCACCTCCGATACCGCGGTGGCTTCGACCTGCGGCGAACCTGGTCCGGGCTGCTCAGTGGATTCAGCCAGCACATCATTCGAAGACAGCTCGTCTTTGTCGATCAGCTTCTCGAACTGCGCCTCGGTAATCGCGCCGTTCTCGAGCAGCGCCTCAAGCAACTCGCGATCAGCAGCAGCCGCGAGTCCCGGCAAAATCAGTAAAACAGAAAAGTGTAGACAGGCAAGAAATCCAGGAATTCTCATGGCTTTCTCCAACAGCTTTGACTGGATTGGGATGTCGGAGCCCCCTGGGCCAGCCGACGTTGCGAGCAAGAGTTTGCTACAGGTTTGTTACTGTTTCATTACAAGCATGCGCTCTGGTTTTTCACCAGCGGGCAGCACATATGGGATCGCGCAGACCGGTCTGAGCGCGACCGCCACCGGTGCGCGGTTCGGCCGGCCGGCCGCATTCCGGCGGTTCAAGTCACGTATCATCGGGTCAGGCCCCGAGAGGGCCGGATTCAGGTGGACTGGCCGGTAGAGCAGCTCGAGAACAGCAGCCTGGGGGGCTCCATCTGCATGGCGAACGGCTGCAGCTGGCGCAGGGCGCTCAATCCGAGGATATCCCGGTTGGCGCCCGGAACGACCGCGACTTCGACGTCGCGGAGTACGCAACCGTCACCGATGGCCAGCGCGGGCACTCGGTAGATCGACACGTTCAGGGTCCGGCCAGAGGCCATCGAGCCCCGGATATCACGCAGGTGAGTCACGCCGCCCTGACGCTTCACTTTCCTGAACGTCTCGCGGGTCAGCGCGACGTATGTGGAGCCGGTGTCCACGAGCAGGTCGGTCTCGACGCCGTCGCCGAGGTTGCCGTGGATGTAATAAGTCCCGACCGCCTTCTGTTCGAGCGCAATGTCGTGCGTGAAGGGTTCTTCCGCGCTGGCGGCCTGCGCCAGGGCGACGCAGAGGACCGGGAAAATTGCGCGAAATGTCATCATCTGGTTTTATCGAGGTGTCAATACGGGAATTTGCAATATCCATACCAAGTTCAGGGGCGTATACTAATTAAGGACTTAGGGATATTTGACGGTGAACTCGGGCCAGGTTTCGCACCATAGGGGTGCGCCAGCCCGACGTTGAGCACCACAACGGAGCGAAGTTCAGCGTGTCAGGGCGACCTGGCGCGTGTTTCAGGAGGTGCAAAGACATGAAACGAATCAGCACTTATCTGGCATGCATTTCCGGCGCACTGACGCTGGCTTTCCTGGCCGTGCCGGCCACGGCAGACAACGAGGGCGCGCAGGCGTCCGACCGCGAGGTCATCGTGACCGATTTCAGTGGCCGACCGCCGTTCAGCAGAACGCGCGTACCCGCCCAGGAAACGGCGGAATTCGCTCAGCTCGAGGCCAGCACCCCCCAGGTGGGAGAGAAGGTGCAAATCGTCGATTACAGCGGTCGTCCGCCTTACTCGCGCCGGGTGATCGTGCTCGACGAGATGGAAGTGGCAGAGTTTGCGCGCTTGGAGGACACCGGCGCCGCCTCGGACTCCCCCCACATCCGGCGCAGCGCACCGGGCAAGATTCGCTCGCGACGCTGAATTCGGACAACAGCGGGCCCGTTTCCCGCAGCCCGTTGCTTAGCCTTTAGTCGGGAACTTTCCCGGGGTACGCATATGCCAGTATCCTGAGTTCAGAGGCCGGTCGAAAAAATGCGACCGGCCTTTTTCTTTTCCGAAGTTTCCGACAGCCGGTGATCACGCGACACCGTCGCGGCGTTGCGCCCCACGTCGGTGCCCCGCTTCACACTCATGCACCGTTGTCGCGCGGGACCCCGCGGCGTCGTTTTCCTAGTGCATTGATCCGAAAAACAAAAGCTCTGTCGGCACGGTTCGTGCTTAGCCCTGTGTGAGGAGCCGGCGCTTCGGCACCGGACTGGAGACGACCGACAACGGACCGGGACACCGGCGAGGGCGAAACATCATGAAATCACTAAAGCAACTGTGTGTGGCGATCGCGCTGACGGCGATGAGCGGCCCCGCGTGGGCGGAACTGACCGCGAACACGACGGTCACGAACAACTACATCTGGCGCGGCCTGACGCAGACCACCAATGATGCGGCCGTGCAGGGCGGAATCGATTACGCGCATGAGACTGGCCTCTATATCGGCACCTGGGTGTCGAACGTCAAGTACGCCGCTGGAGACGCGTTCTCTTATGAGCATGACGTCTACTTCGGATACGCCGGCGGCGACAAGTTCACCTACGATCTCGGCTGGATCTACTACAACTACGACGACGAAGCCCGCTTTGACTTCCACGAACTGTACGCCGCCCTTGGCGCCTATGGCTTCGACCTCAGGGGTTACCTCCTGACCGGTACCGAAGCCGACGAGCCGTCGCCGGACCGCGATTACGGATTCGGCGCAGGCTACTACCTATCAGCGGATTACACCTACGAGTTCGCTAACGGCTTCAGCATCGGCGCCCATATCGGCCGCCACGCCGGCGACTTCAACGAGGGCTTCAACATCGTGCCGGGCGACTACTGGGACTACAACCTCAACTTCAATCTGGGGGGCTTCACCTTCCTGATCAACGATACGGACCTGGATGAGCCGGGCCCGGACGGACTCGACAACGACTCGGTCAAATTCGTGATCTCGTACACCTGGAACTTCGGTTTGGACGACCAGGGCTGACGCGATTCCGAAATCACCGGTTCGCCCCGA
>JABAOE010001260.1_pt5 | contig 15308 bp, 14 predicted proteins | sample 7062141 | NCBI WGS metagenome assembly JABAOE01 (sample SAMN14538627, study PRJNA623070) | marine sediment metagenome | biome: marine biome [ENVO:00000428]; feature: marine pelagic biome [ENVO:01000023]; material: deep marine sediment [ENVO:00002113] | place: India: Gulf of Khambhat ... | reverse complement strand
GCTGACAATCGGATTGGGTGCTGCCTGACCCAACCCGCAAATCGACGCGTCGGCCATGACTTGGGACAAAGCCTCCAGCAGCGCTGTATCCCACTGCTCATTTTCCATCAGAGCAATTGCTTTGGCCGTTCCAACCCGGCAAGGCGTACATTGGCCGCACGACTCGTGATGAAAAAACCGCATCACGTTGAGCGCCGCTGCGCGCGCTCTGTCGCGATCAGACAACACAATCACTGCGGCTGACCCGATAAAACAACCATGCGGTGCGAGCGTGTCAAAGTCTAGTGGCACATTTGCCAAAGCTGCCGGCAAGATGCCACCTGAGGCGCCTCCCGGTAGGTATCCATACAAGCTATGTCCTTCGAGCATGCCGCCACAGTACTCGTCAATCAGTTCATTCAAGGTAATCCCGGCAGGGGCGACATGCACACCGGGTTTGTTGACCCTACCTGATACAGAAAATGAACGCAGCCCTTTGCTGCCATGTCGCCCATACCCGGCAAACCAGTCAGCCCCTTTTTCAAGAATCTCACGAACCCAGTAACACGTCTCCATGTTGTGTTCAAGGGTCGGCCGCCCGAACAGTCCAACCTGCGCCACATAGGGCGGACGTTGTCGCGGCATACCGCGCTTGCCTTCGATTGACTCGATCATTGCCGACTCTTCGCCGCAGATATAGGCGCCCGCTCCGCGGCGCAGATGAATCGGAGGAACAGCACAAGGCGGACTGTTCTTCAGAGCCGCAAGCTCCCTGCGCAGAATTTCCCGGCAACCGGCGTACTCGTCGCGCAGATATATGAATATCTCCGAACATCCGGAGGCCCACGCGGCGATCATCGTGCCTTCCAGTACGCGATGCGGGTCACGTTCGAGGAAATATCGGTCCTTGAATGTTCCGGGCTCGCCTTCGTCAATATTAACCGCCATCAAACGCGGAGCCTTTTCGTTCCAGACGATGCGCCATTTCCGCCCAGCAGGAAATCCCGCGCCCCCGAGCCCGCGTAACCCCGAGTCCTCTAATATCGAAAATATCTTTTCGCGGTCGATGTCGTCAGCAAGACAACGCGATAGCAAACGATAGCCCCCATCTTGGCAATATTGTTGATAGTCAATGTATGGAGTAATCCTGCATTCGGTTTGATTCGATAACACTGCCATTGACACTGCCTCGACTGTCGCCTGCTCGATTGCATTCTGATGCACAACCGCGACCGGCGCTGCGGCACAACGTCCGACACAGGGTGCCGGGAGGACGCGCACTTCCTGCCCGAGGTTGTCAATAAGCTTGCTTAGCAGCATCTGGGCACCGGCCATTTCACACGACAGGGAATCGCACACCCGGACCGTCAGCGACGGCGGTGCCTTGGCACCGTCTTTGATAACGTCGAAGTGATGATAGAAAGTAGCCACCTCGAAAACCTCAGCCATAGGCAGCCTCATTTCTTCGGCCAGCGCGGTTAAGTGCGCTGCCGAAAGGTGTCCGAATTTGTCCTGGAGGAGGTGCAGAAACTCAATCAGAAGATCGCGTCGCCGTGGCAGGTCGCCAAGCAAACGGCGCACGCGCGCCGCCGCACCGGCATCAATCTGCCGTCCCTTTAGGGTACCGCGCCGCTTTCTGTCTTGCTCCATTGATGTATTTTCTGGCCGATGCAGCCTGTCCGCGCTCGACGTGTCTGGCGTCGTCCGGCCTTATCACAATACGCCAGCAAAAAAACCCCGAATAGTCCCGCTACCTACGCGGTAAACTGAGCGCCCGAACCCCACGCCCGATACTTTGCCGTGGGATGCGATAATCACGCCTATGTCCGACCGGCCAACAGCTACTCCCGAGCGAAAACAAGTTAAGCATACTGCAGGACGCGGCCGCCTGAAAATGACAGATGCCGGGCGGCCCGCGACTTTCCTTGTCGAGGCGTGCAACGAACATGGCGAAACAGTGTCGACCGCCATCGCTGGCGAGCATCCACTGACGATCTACCTTGACAAGCGTGAAATTGTGACCTTGATGACACTGGGTCAGGCTCCAGAGGCTTTGGTGCTGGGATATCTGCGAAATCAGCGGCTGGTGCGCAGCATTGAAGACGTCGAATCGGTCCAGGTTGACTGGGAAACCGGAGCCTGTGCTGTTACGACAACCGTAAGCCGGATCAACCTCGATCAATACCTAAAAAAACGAACCGTCACCACGGGTTGTGGTCAGGGCACGGTATTCGGAGATCTCATGACGGAAGTCGATCGAGTCGCTCTATCAGATAAAGCGACAATCAACACGGCTGGCCTTTACGCTCTGTTAGAGGCAGTAAGATTACGCGAAACCGTATACAAACGAGCCGGTGCCGTACATGGTTGCGCGCTTGCGCATGATCGCCAGATTATTTACTTTGTCGAAGACGTGGGCCGTCACAATGCTGTCGACGCCATCGCCGGACTGATGTGGCTCGATAACATCGCTGGTGATGACAAGATCTTCTACACGACCGGACGACTGACCTCAGAAATGGTCATAAAGTGCGCACAAATGCGGATTCCGATCCTCGTGTCACGCTCGGGGTTGACGCGCATGGGTTGGGAAGTCGCACGGAAAATCGGGCTGACCATGATTGGGCGTGCTACAGGCAAACACTTTCTTTTATTTACCGGGAACAACCGCTTTGAACGGTAGCGCAAAACAAACGGAAAAGATTAGCGGCGTCATCTTGTCGGGAGGCCAAGGGCGGCGTATGGGTGACGTAGACAAGGGCTTACAGCGGTTTCGCGGCCGGACGTTGGTGGAATGGGCAATCGCACGCCTTGAACCGCAGGTAGCAGAGATTCTGATCAACGCCAACCAAAACCAGGATCGGTACCGTGCATTTGGACACAAGGTGATTCCCGACTTGGTGCCCGACTACGCGGGCCCATTGGCTGGCCTACACAGTGGCCTCAGTGCAGCCACTCACGATCTAGTGCTCACAGCACCGTGTGACTCACCTTTTTTGCCCGAGGATCTATCTGACAGGCTGCATGCCGCTTTACGCGGCGCGTCGGCGGACGTTGCCATCGCTTGTACAGGCTATCGCCCGCACCCGGTTTTTTGCCTTGTGCGCCGTACACTGCTACCACACCTGGACAATTTTCTGCAACAAGGAGGAAGAAAGATTGACGCGTGGTACGCAGATTTGAAAACGATTGAGGTTGCGTTCGACGACCAGCCAAATGCTTTTACCAACTTGAATACTCTGGACGAACTCAGCGCAGCCGAGAAAAGGACCTAAGTGCCTTCATGCTCTAGCGCTTTTGTTCAACTCCCACTGCCTGCGGATCGAGCACCTGGAAAAACACCTCATCAGATTTGATCATGCCCAACTCGGTCCGGGCTCGTTCTTCTATAGCATCAAGCCCAGTTTTAAGGTCGAGAACTTCTGCGTTCAGAGCCGCGTTGCGTAGTGATTGCTTATGATTTTGCGCGCGTTGCTCGTCAAGTTGCTCATTTAGATACCAAACCCGTGACCAGCCTCCCTTGCCAAACCACAGTGGATACTGAATGGCAACGATCAGGATGAACAGTGTCAGCGTAAATGGGCGCATTCAACGCAGATTGTAAAAGGCGTCTTGGCCCGCATAACTCGCCGAATCGCCGAGGTCCTCTTCAATCCGCAACAGCTGATTGTATTTGGCCAGTCGATCCGATCGTGACAGGGAGCCAGTCTTGATTTGCATTGCGTTACTGGCAACGGCAAGATCCGCGATAAACACGTCTTCAGTTTCACCGGAACGATGTGAAATCACTGCAGTATATCCGGCACGCTTCGCCATTTCGATGGCGGCGAAGGTCTCCGTCAGCGTTCCTATCTGGTTCACCTTGATCAGGATCGAATTGGCGATGCTTTGCCCAATGCCCTCTGAAAGGATGCGCGTGTTGGTCACAAACAGGTCATCACCGACAAGCTGCACCTTGCCGCCCATTTTTTGTGTCAAAAGCTTCCATCCGTCCCAATCTCCCTCAGCCATTCCATCTTCGATTGACACTATCGGGTACTTGTCGACCCACATTCCCAAATAATCGGCAAATTCACCCGCATTCAGCTGGAGACCTTCGGATTCGAGATGATATTTGCCATTTTTGAAGAATTCCGAACTGGCGCAATCCAACCCGATTGAGACCTGTGAACCCGGTGTGTAGCCGGCCGCCTCGATCGCTTCCAAGATGAATTGTACGGCCGCTTCATTGTTGGGAAGACTGGGAGCAAACCCGCCTTCGTCGCCAACCGTCGTTGGCATGCCTTTTTCGTTGATCAACTTGCGCAATGTCTGGAATACCTCTGCGCCGCAGCGTAACGCTTCCCGGAAGCTTTCTGCGCCAACCGGAATAATCATGAACTCCTGTAAATCAAGACTGTTGTTGGCGTGAGCACCGCCGTTGATGACATTCATCATCGGCACTGGTAATTGCATTCGCCCTGCCCCTCCCAAATAGCGGTACAAGGGCAAACCAGCCTCATCGCCGGCCGCCTTAGCCACAGCGATCGATACCGCCAGCACTGCATTTGCGCCGAGGCGCGACTTGTTCTCAGTTCCATCCAATTCAATTAGCGTTTGGTCAATAAAGGCTTGCTCAATCGCATCCAGCCCGACGATCGCCTCGCATATTTCAGTATTGATGTGTTCCACCGCCTTGAGCACCCCCTTGCCACCGAAGCGGCTCTGGTCACCGTCGCGCAATTCAACTGCTTCGCGGCTGCCAGTCGATGCACCGGAAGGCACCGCCGCACGTCCGCTTATACCGGATTCGAGCAAAACGTCCGCTTCAACTGTAGGGTTTCCCCGGGAATCTAGAATCTCCCGGCCAACGATGTCGACAATCGAGCTCATATTCTTCCTTGGTTGTTACATCCTGACCTTTCAGCCAGTGCTGATTAAATTTTCTTGGAACCCACGCTCCTTCACTGTCTCATCAATCGTCTTCAGTGTTTCTAGTAGCGGCTTCATGTGCTTCAGCGGCCATGCGTTAGGGCCGTCAGACAAGGCCTGCGCCGGATTAGGGTGTGTTTCCATGAACACGCCGGCCACGCCACTGGCCACTGCCGCACGCGCTAGGACCGGCACAAACTCGCGCTGCCCGCCGCTAGCCCCGCCCTGTCCGCCGGGTAACTGTACTGAGTGCGTCACGTCAAATACCACCGGACAGCCGGTGTCACGCATGATTACCAGCGGCGAACGCATGTCGGACACCAGATTGTTATATCCGAACAACACACCACGTTCGCATACCATGATATTGTCCTTCCCGCTTGCTTCACGCGCCTTGTCAACGACATTCTTCATTTCATGGGGCGACAAGAACTGGCCTTTTTTAATGTTGACTGGCTTGCCAGCACTGGCTACGGCTCGAATAAAGTCAGTTTGCCGGCATAAAAAAGCTGGCGTCTGGAGCACATCCACCGCTCGGGCAGCAGCAGCCACCTCTTTTTCGGAATGCACATCGGTTAGGACGGGGATACCTAGTGTCTCACGAACGGCACTCAGTATCTCGAGACCTTGCTCTAAGCCGATGCCACGAAATGACTTTCCCGAGCTGCGGTTCGCTTTGTCGTACGAGGCTTTAAAGATATAGGAGATACCGAGCGATTGGGTCAGTTCCTGCATCTGCGCTGCGATATCAAAAACAAGCTCCCGTGACTCGATAACGCATGGGCCCGCGATAAGAAAAAAAGGGTGTTCCAGACCCACTTGAAAGCCGCAAAGGTTCACGCGCCACATCTCCAGGCATGCGTGTCACTCACCAATTTCATGCGAGGGTCTGCACTTTTTGCTGGGACAGCGCCGAGCCACTGCGCCCGAGCCGGTAATCTCGCGCAGCCCGGATAAATGAACTGAACAACACATGCCCCTTGCGAGGTGTAGAGGTGAACTCGGGGTGAAATTGGCAACCCACAAACCATGGATGATCCGGCAGCTCGATCATTTCGCAAAGTTGCTCACGTGGCGACATGGCTGCCACCTTCAAGCCAGCCTTTTTTAGGACCGGAAGGAACTGGTTGTTGACCTCATAACGATGGCGATGTCTTTCGACAATGCGCTCGGAGCGATAAATCTCCCGGGCCCGGGTACCGGGCAACAGTAGCGCTTCTTGCCCTCCCAGACGCATGGTGCCACCAAGATCCGACCCCTTGTCGCGCGCCTCTCGCCGGCCATCTTGCTCCATCCATTCGGTGATCAGGCCGATCACCGGATACCGTGCATTTTCATCAAACTCGGTACTGTGCGCTCCCTCAAGACCGGCCACGTGGCGTGCAAATTCGACCACTGCGAGCTGCATTCCCAAGCAGATTCCAAGGAAAGGAATGCCGTTCTCGCGGGCATAACAGATAGCTTTAATCTTGCCCTCGATGCCGCGCTCACCGAATCCACCTGGAACCAGCACCGCGTCCATATCGGAAAGCGAGCCTGTGCCATTACGCTCGATATCCTCAGAGTCCATGTAATGGATGTTGATGCGGGTATCACAGTGAATCCCTGCGTGTACCAGCGCCTCCGACAGGGACTTGTAGGATTCAGTCAGATCGACGTACTTACCAACCAGCGCAATCTCGACCGAATACTTCGGATGTTCCAGCTTGTAGACCAATTCCTGCCAGACCGACAGATTCGCCTCAGGTGCTTCTACTCTAAGCCGCTTCAACACAATGCCGTCGAGATGCTGTGCATGCAGTAGTCCCGGAATCTTGTAGATACAATCGACGTCAACTGCAGAAATCACCGCTTCCTCGGGTACATTGGTAAACAATGCGATCTTGCTTCTTTCGTGATCGGGGATTGCACGATCAGCGCGGCACAGCAACACATCCGGCTGAATACCAATCTCCCGCAATTCCTTGACGGAGTGTTGCGTTGGTTTGGTTTTAATCTCACCGGCGGACGGAATAAACGGAACCAACGTCAGATGAATAAAGCACGCGTTTTCACGTCCTAACTGAATACTCATCTGCCTCGCTGCTTCGAGAAAAGGGAGCGATTCAATATCGCCGACCGTTCCACCGATCTCTACCAAAGCCAAATCTGCGTCGCCCGCTCCTTCTCGAATGAAATGCTTGATTTCGTCCGTAATGTGGGGAATCACCTGCACCGTTCCACCGAGATAATCGCCACGACGCTCTTTGCGGATAACGCTTTCGTAAATCTGGCCAGTCGTGAAATTATTGCGCTTTGTCATGCGCACGTTCACGAAACGCTCGTAGTGCCCCAGGTCGAGGTCGGTTTCAGCGCCATCCTCAGTAACAAAAACCTCTCCATGCTGGAAAGGACTCATGGTCCCGGGATCAACGTTGATATAGGGATCAAGCTTTAGGAGGGTCAGTTTGATACCGCGCGACTCGAGGATAGCCGCTAAAGACGCGGATGCGATACCTTTGCCGAGGGAGGAAACAACACCGCCAGTGACAAAGATATATTTGGTCATGCGCCCGGATTGCGTTTGGCCAGCCCAATCATAACGCAAACCACACTTCTACGACAGGGCCCGGCTGGCGCTGGTCACTGCGGGGCGATCATTGGTCGATTCCTTCTAGGCGGCTGCTTTTGAGGCCACGACTTTGCCGAGGTAGAGCCAGGTGTCGACCACGGTGTCGGGATTGAGGGAAATGGTCCCAATACCCTCTTCTGCCAGCCACTCAGCCAAGTCTGGGTGATCCGATGGCCCCTGTCCGCAAATCCCCACGTACTTACCGTTGCGTCGGCACGCGTCGATGGCAAGGTGCAGCATCTGCTTGACCGCTGGATCGCGCTCGTCAAACTGTCCGGCGACAATCCCGGAGTCCCTGTCTAGCCCGAGCGTCAATTGGGTCATATCGTTGGAACCAATCGAAAACCCATCGAAATACTGAAGAAAATCGTCCGCCAGCAATGCATTCGAGGGGATTTCACACATCATAACGACACGCAAGCCGTTTTTGCCTCGCTCAAGACCATGCTCTGCCAACAATTCGATGACTTGTCGGGCCTCATCGACCGTGCGCACAAACGGCACCATGATCTCGACGTTAACCAACCCCATTTCGTCTCGCACCCGTTTGACGGCACGACATTCGAGCTCAAAACAATCTCGAAAACTCTCCGCCACATAACGCGAGGCTCCCCGAAAACCAAGCATCGGGTTTTCTTCTTCCGGTTCGTACAATTCGCCACCGATCAGTCTTGAGTACTCGTTGGACTTGAAGTCGGACATGCGCACAATGACTGGTTTTGGAAAGAAAGCCGCACCCAGCGTTGAAATGCCCTCGGCCAGCTTGTCGACGTAAAATGAAACGGGGTCGGTGTAGCCTCGCGCTTGCGCCTCGACGGCTTCCTTGGTTTTGGCCGGCAGCTTCGGATACGCCAACGCAGCTTTCGGATGGACTCCGATCATGCGTGCAATGATGAACTCTAGGCGCGCCAAGCCAACACCAGCATTGGGCAGTCTTTGAAAGTCGAAAGCGAGTTCTGGGTTTCCGACATTCATGCCAATCTTTACGGGAATTTGCGGAAGCTTGTCCAGCTCCAGATGCAACACCTCGACGTCCAAAATGCCCTTGTAAACAAATCCAGTATCGCCCTCAGCGCATGACACTGTCACGTGTTCGTCCTCAGACAAGGCCTTAGTCGCTTCGCCGGCACCAACTACCGCGGGTATGCCTAACTCGCGTGCAATGATAGCGGCGTGACAGGTACGGCCACCACGGTTGGTTACGATCGCCGCTGCCTTCTTCATGACCGGCTCCCAATCAGGGTCGGTCATGTCGGTCACGAGCACGTCGCCAGCGAGCACGCGGTGCATCTGCGACGCATCCTTGACCAAGCGCACCGTGCCGGTGCCGATCTTGTTACCGATCGCCCGTCCCTCTACTAACACGTCGCCGCGGCGCTTGAGGCGGAAACGCTCCTGCGTCGCTGTTTCGACTTCCTGCGTTTTTACCGTTTCGGGACGGGCTTGGAGCACATAGAGTTTGCCGTCTTTGCCGTCGCGCGCCCACTCGATGTCCATGGCACGACCGTAGTGCTCTTCGATCCGTACCGCATGGCGGGCAAGCTCTTCCACCTCTGCGTCGCTGATGGAGAAGCGGTTGCGATCAGTCTCAAAAACATCAACTGTCCGGGTTGACCGCCCAGCCGTCTTGTGCTCGGCAAATTCCATCCGCAACGCTTTGCTGCCAAGAACACGGCGTAGAATGGCCGGCTTGCCAGCCTTCAGCGCCGGTTTGTAGACATAGAACTCGTCCGGATTAACCTGGCCTTGCACGACCGTCTCGCCAAGACCGTAAGCTGAAGTAATGAATACCACTTTGTCGAAACCCGATTCAGTGTCGAGTGTAAACATGACGCCACTGGCACCGATATCCGAGCGCACCATGCGCTGAACACCTGCCGATAAAGCCACCTCCGAATGTTCAAAACCCTTGTGGACCCGGTACGAAATGGCTCGGTCGTTGTAAAGGGAAGCAAATACCTGCTTAATGGCCTCGAGCACGTTTTCGAGCCCATGAATGTTGAGAAAGGTCTCCTGCTGCCCGGCAAAAGAGGCATCCGGAAGGTCCTCTGCCGTGGCGGAGGAGCGCACCGCGAGTGAGACGTCATCGTCCTCCCCGTCGATCAACGCTGCATACGCCTCGCTAATCTCTTTTTGCAGGCGTGGTGTCAACGGCGCCTCCACAACCCACTGGCGGATCCGCTTGCCGGTTTCCGCCAATGCCTCAAGGTTGTTCACATCAAGGGCGGCTAGCAATTTGTCAATTTTTGTCGTAAGGCCCGATTCACTCAGAAAGTCCCGAAAGGCGGCCGCAGTGGTGGCAAAGCCGCCGGGGACCTGCACCCCGACACTAGACAACTGAGTAATCATTTCCCCCAAAGACGCGTTCTTGCCGCCGACTTTTTCAACGTCGCTCATCCGCACTGCTTCGAAGGTGATTACGTACCGTTCTTCGCTCATCGCCTCTCTCGTCATGACATTGTGCAGTAAAGATCACAAAAAAATGTTATTTTACCGACTGATGCGCCATCTTGCAGCACAGCAAACATGCCCCTGAACTGCACCGCTTTTTTCATCTCCGATCGCACCGGCATCACCGCTGAGATGCTTGGGCACAGTATTCTGACGCAGTTTGATGACGTCAATTTCACCGAGATCACCGTGCCATTCGTCGATACCGAAGACAAGGCATGGGAAACGGTTGCGCGCATCAACCGCACGGCACTGAACGATGCGTGCCGGCCCCTCGTATTCAGCACCTTGGTCAACGAGGAGCTATCCGGAATCGTACAACAGGCGGAAGCGCTCTACCTCGACTGCTTCCAGGTGTTCATTGCTCCAATCGAAGCCGAGCTTGGCGTTAAGTCCTCGCACACGGTTGGACGTTCACACAGCGTCAGAAATAATGAGTACTACAATCGCATGGATGCAGTGAACTTCGCCCTTGCTTCTGATGACGGGCAGTCTACCAAGGATCTGGAGGCCGCCGACATCATTTTGGTTGGGGTGTCACGCAGCGGCAAGACACCAACCTGCCTGTATCTCGGATTGCGGTATGGCATCCGTGCCGCCAACTATCCCCTGATCCCAGAAGATTTCGATGCCATGACGTTGCCGAAATCGCTAGAAGGCCACCGCACCAAACTGTTCGGTCTAACGATACGTCCGGAACGCCTACATCGCATACGCAATGAAAGGCGTCCGGGGAGCCGTTACGCGGCAATGGAGAACTGCGAACGCGAAGTTCGCGCCGCTGAGGCATTGTTGCGTCAGGAAAACGTCCCGGTGCTCGATACCACCACTCGCTCTATCGAGGAACTCGCGACGGTCATTTTGCATCAGGCCAGTTTGCAGCGTCACATTTATTAGCGTTCATATCGACACGAGTTGCTCTCGCGCGCCCAGGCTGCCAATGCTGCGCCTTCGCGGTTAGTCAGCATCGGCCCGGCTCGCGGCGCGGCTATCTTACCAACGTACACCTTGTCACCTAATGAATCAGCCGACCTCGCATGGCCCGGCCATCAGCAGATCGCCCGGCCTTTGCCAGCGGGGCAGTTGACTGCGCCTGTCGCCCGTGCGCCTGAGTCGATGATCACACGCACCGGAGCGAAACTTCGTCGATGTACAGNNCGTCGAGGTGAGCTTTCGTCGGGTAACCTTTGTGCTGGTCAAAGCCATAATTTGGATATTGCCTATGCAACTCCAACATGTAGGCATCGCGAGCGACTTTCGCAAGAATTGATGCTGCAGAGATTGATTGCACCGTTGCATCACCTCTGACAACGGCTCGTGACGGATATGGCAGTTCTGGACAACGATTGCCGTCAACCAGAACCTCGTGCGGCCTGACCTCGAGTAATTCCACCGCACGCTTCATGGCAAGCATCGTTGCAGCGAGAATGTTAAGGCGGTCAACTTCTTCCACGCTCGCCGATGAAATCGACCACGCGACAGCATCTCGTCGTATTTTCCCTGCTAGGTCAATACGTTGCTTTTCTGCGAGCTGCTTGGAATCTGCCAACCCTGCGATCGGGCGATGGGGATTGAGAACGACGCACGCAGCAAATACGGCCCCCGCCAAAGGTCCCCGACCCGCCTCATCAACGCCGCAGATCAACTCGCGCGGGGAATTCATTTTTCACCGGCGCTTGCGCTGGCAGCGAGCATTGGCTCGATGGCATCGACAGCTCGCTCAGCAGTGCCTCGGCGCAGTTCCATATGCATTGAATGAAAGCGTTCTTGCAACCGGGACCGCAATCGCGGGTTTCTCAGCAGGTTGCAGATCGCTTGCGCAAGATTTTCGGGCGAAGCGTCCTCCTGCAACAACTCTGGGACAATAAACTCACCGGCAATGATGTTGGGTAAACCCACGTAAGGCAAGTAGGCCTTGCGCCGCATGATCCACGCCGACAACCAAGGCATCGTATATGTAATGACCATTGCACTTTTCAGCAATGCCGCTTCCAGCGTGGCGGTCCCAGATGCAACCAGTGTCACATCAGCCGCAGTCATCGCCTCGTGGGCGTGCCCAAATAAGATTGTAAGCGGTAAGTCTTCTGCGCCTCCCAAATACAGAGCTTCTTCAAAAATAGTCCTGGTCTCACGGCTGATTAGGGGCACCAAAAAATATACACTCGGTATCTGTTCACGAATCCTCAGTGCTGTCGCAATCATAAGCGCGGACAACTGCCGAACCTCGCTTTGACGGCTGCCAGGCAACAACGCGACCACGTTCGAACTTGAAGGGATTTTCAGTAGCTCACGTGCGCCGTCATGGTCTGGATACTCGGGCAGTTGATCCGCAAGCGGGTGCCCGACATATGCAACTGGGATGCCTGCTTGCTCATAAATTGGAACCTCAAATGGAAATAGCGCTAGCACCTTGTCCGCGGCACGCTTAATCTTGCGAATTCGTTCACCCCGCCAAGCCCAGATGGAAGGGCTGACATAATGAACGGTGGTAATTCCGGCAGCCCTCAGCTTGCATTCCAATTGCAGGTTAAAGTCCGGCGCATCGATGCCAATAAAAATGTCAGGGCACTCGCGGATAATACGATGCGTCAGTTCTTCACGCAGGCGCCACAATTTAGGCACACTTCGCAACACCTCGACGTAACCGCGCACTGCCAGTGGCTCCATCGGATGCCATATCTCCAGCCCTTGCCGTTGCATTTTGGGTCCACCAACACCAAAGGCTGTCAGATTTGCAAAGCGCGTCTTTAACGCGCTGAGCAAATGACTACCGAGTAGATCTCCGGAAGCTTCTCCTGCCAACATCGCAATGCGGAGTTTCTGAGCAGGCAGGCCTTCTATCATCGATTCAGCGAATAATGCTGCGACTCGACATGGTAGCGAGAAACTCTGACAGCACCGCAAGCTCCGAACATCTTTCCGCTTGTTGTGAAATGGCTATGCGTGCTTCCTCGAGCTTAAATCCTGACCGGTACAAAGTCTTGTACGCGCGGCGAATTTCCGAAACAACATCGGCGGAAAAATCGCGCCGCTTCAAGCCCTCCGAGTTCACTCCAAAAGGTCGCGCTGTATTACCCATCGCCATGACAAACGGTGGAACATCCGCCAGCACCACCGATCCAACACCTGTAATGGCATGCGCACCAACTCTGCAAAATTGATGTACGCCGGTAAAACCGCCGAGAATCGCAAAATCGCCGATATGCACGTGTCCCGCCAACTGGACACAGTTCGCAAGGATCGTGTCGTTTCCCACTACACAGTCGTGAGCCAAATGAACGTAGGCCATGATCCAGTTACGGTCGCCAAGTCGCGTATATCCAAGATCCTGCGCGGTTCCTATGTTAAACGTGCAAAACTCTCTGATGACATTGTCATCCCCGATTTCCAAGCGCGTCGGCTCGCCCGCGTATTTTTTATCTTGAGGAATTTCGCCAAGCGACACATGGTGAAAAATGCGATTCCGCAGTCCGATCTTGGTGTTACCGCCGATCACGGCATGCGCGCCAATTGAAGTCTTCTCGCCGATTTCAACGTTTTCACCAACAACCGAATACGGTCCGATTTGAACACCCCGGGCTATATTCGCTGACGGATGCACAATGGCAGTGTCGTGGATCATGCGCTTCTCATGGTGCACATTAGAGTTGCCTCGGACACGAGCTTCTCATCCACATACGCCTGACCCGTAAATTTCCAGATTCCTTTGATGCTGCGTAGGATCTGCGCCTTGATGATCAATTGATCGCCCGGCGTAACCGGCTTCTTGAAACGGGCACCATCGATACCGACAAAATAAAAAACATTGTTTTCGTCGCGAGTCAAATCGAATGTCCTAAAAGCCAACAGGGCACACGCCTGGGCCATTGCCTCGATGATTAGCACTCCTGGCATGACTGGAAAATTTGGAAAATGTCCACCGAAATAAGGCTCATTGATCGTTACATTTTTCAGCGCAACGATCTCTTTTCCTGCCTCACAGGCAAGCACGCGATCGATCAACAGAAACGGGTACCTGTGAGGTAACAACCGCATGACTTCCTGCACATCATTCTGGCCGCCAGTCATTTCTCTTTCCCCGTTTTAGTTTGTTGTTTCGCATGCTTCAGGTCGATGCTTTTATGCTCCAAAGTGCGAACACGATCGCGCAAATCCTTGAGGTGGCGGACCAGTGACGCGTTTCTGGTCCATTCGTGATGTTCGCTCACCGGGAAAACAGCCGTGTACTTCCCGGCCTTTTTAATTGATTTCGGGACAAAAGTGCCGGCCGAGATTTCCACATTGTCGGTGATTTCGATGTGGCCCTGGATCATCGCACCGCCGCCGATACGACAGTAGCGTCCAATAAGCGCGCTGCCAGCAATACCCACGCAACCGGCGATAGCCGTGTGTGCTCCAATACGGCAGTTGTGTCCGACCTGTATCTGGTTGTCTAACTTGACATCGTCTTCGATGACGGTGTCTTCGAGCGCGCCGCGGTCAATCGTTGTGTTTGCTCCGACTTCGACGTCGGAACCAATAATGACACGGCCAACCTGCGGGATCTTGAGCCATTGACCGCCATCGTATGCCATACCAAAGCCATCCGCGCCGATCACGGCGCCGGAATGAAGGATGCCCCGTTCACCAATAACGCATTGGTCATAAACTGTCACATTGGCATGCAATAGCGTACCAGCGCCTATACGTACCCCGCGCCCAACATAGCAACCCGTACCGATTCGAACATTCACACCGATCTCGGCTGCATCGTCCACGACCGCCCCCGCAGCAATGCTTACCCCCTCAGCAAGACTCGCGCTAGGCGAAATATAGGCGTACTCGTGAACACCGGCCGCATAGACGTGTGGCGGATTGAGAAGAGCACACACTCTGGCATAGTAAGCATACGGGTTATCACAAACAATGCGGTCAATAGAGGTTACATCCCTCAACTGCCGGCCGAGGATGACAGCACTGGCACGCGTTTTATCAAGTAGCGGCACGTAGCGTGAATTAGTAACAAAGGTTAGATCACCTGAACCAGCCTGGCTCAGTGTTGAAATCCGCGAGACTTGAATAGAAGCATCCCCGATGACTTCGCCACCAAAGCGGGCAACCAAGTCCGCAAGCGAAAACGCCATGTCAGCAATTTTAGTCATCGCTCACGAATTGAAAAATCTCCTCGGCCTTTTTGGGCCTTGGTGCCAGACGCCCGGTTACTATTTGCCAAGCGCCTCAATTACCTTGTCAGTGATATCCAGCCGTGGGCTGCGGTAAACCGCTTCTTGCAAAATAAGGTCAAAGTTTTCCTTCTCAGCTATTTCCTTGATCACTTTGTTCGCCCGCTGCAGAACCGCCGCCAGTTCCTCATTCT
>JABAOE010011951.1_pt2 | contig 15310 bp, 21 predicted proteins | sample 7062141 | NCBI WGS metagenome assembly JABAOE01 (sample SAMN14538627, study PRJNA623070) | marine sediment metagenome | biome: marine biome [ENVO:00000428]; feature: marine pelagic biome [ENVO:01000023]; material: deep marine sediment [ENVO:00002113] | place: India: Gulf of Khambhat ... | reverse complement strand
AGCCGGCGCATCGGTCGCTTCGAGCAGGCGGATGGCGGGACGTTGTTCCTCGACGAGATCGGCGACATGTCGCCGGACTTGCAGACCCGGCTGCTGCGCGTGCTGGCCGAGGGCGAGTTTTACCGCGTTGGCGGACAGGCGCCGATCCGGGTCGATGTCAGGGTGATCGCGGCGACGAACCAGGATCTGGTCGCAGCTGTCGCGTCGGGACGGTTTCGCGAGGATCTTTATCACCGGCTGAATGTGATCGAGATCCGGACGCCGCCGCTCCGGGAGCGCGCGGAGGATATTCCGCTGCTATTGGATCATTACCTCGCGGTCGCAGCGCGGGAACTGGAAGCCGAGCCGAAACGGCTGTCGGCTGAAGCGGAGGACCGGTTGCGCTGCTTCGACTGGCCCGGCAACGTCCGCCAGCTCGTCAACGCTTGTCGGCGCCTGACGGTGACCGCGCCCGGCAGCGAAATCCGCCTTAATGATATTCCGGCCGACATCGGCGGCCCGGCAACAGGTTCAGCAGGTCGCGTCGAATGGGTCACGGATCTGAGCCGCTGGGCCGAGCGCCGCCTGGACAGCGACACCCAAGAGCCACTGCTCGACGCGGCGCTGCCCGAACTGGAGAAGGCGCTGATCCGCGTAGCGCTGGCGCGCGCTAAGGGTCGGCGTCAGGACGCGGCGCGAATGCTGGGTTGGGGCCGGAACACCCTGACGCGCAAGATCAAGGAACTCGAGCTGGACCTTTGATCAGGGTCACAGCGTTCAGTCGCGCGGCGCGGCAGCTCGCGAGGACCTGCCGGCCGGCCGCGCGGACAGCCCCGGGCAGTCGGTGCCGAGCGCTCAGCCGCTTGCGGCCCAGGTCTCCGCTGGGCTCGGTCGTTCATCGAGTTCCAGCATTCCGACGAGGTCCGCGACGCGGGCGATCCTGTGCCGGTCGAGGTAGTCCGCGATACCCGCGTTGATGGCCGTGCAGACCAGTGGGTCATAGAACAGCGCCGTGCCGACGCCGACGGTGTCCGCGCCGGCGATCAGAAACTCCAGCGCGTCGGTTGCGTTGCAGATGCCACCCTGTCCGATGATCGGGACGCCATGGCGATGCGCGACCTCGTACACCTGCCGCACCTTCAGCAGCGCAATCGGCTTGATCGCCGGTCCGGACAGCCCGGCCTGCACGTTGGCAATGATCGGCTGACGGGTCTCCGCGTCGATGGCCATGCCGGTTAGCGTGTTGATCACGGCGAGCCCGTCGCTGCCGGCTTCGATGCAGCGGCGCGCGCTCTCGCGTATGTCGGTCTGATTAGGGGACAGCTTGGTGATGATCGGCTTCGACGTCGCCTTCCGGCAGGCCGCGACGACCTCGGCCGACGAATCGGGGTAATTGCCGAACGAGATGCCGCCCTCCTTGATGTTCGGGCAGGAGATATTGATCTCGAGCGCGTCGATCGGAGAGTCGTCGAAGCGGCGACAGACCTCCGCATAGTCCTCGATCGTCGAGCCGCAGACGTTAGCGATGAAGCGCGTCTCGGTGAAGTCGAGTTCCGGCAGGATGTCGTGAACGACCGAGTCGACCCCGGGGTTCTGCAACCCGATCGCGTTTAGCATTCCGCTCGGCGTCTCAAAGATCCGGTGCGCCGGGTTGCCGAGTCTCGGCTCCAGCGTCGTGCCCTTAAGGACGATTGCGCCGACGTCGCGATTCGAGAAGCCCCGGACGCGCGTGTACTCTTCGCCGAAGCCGACGCAGCCGGACAACAGTACAATGGGCGAGGCCAGGCGCAGCCCGCAGAGTTCGGTCGCCAGTCGGTTGTCAAGTTTGTCGCTAGCCAATGTTTCGCCTGATCCTGTACGAGCCGGAGATCCCATCCAACACGGGCAATATCATACGCCTGTGCGCCAACACCGGGACCGAGTTGCACCTGGTCCGACCGCTCGGCTTCGAGCTCGACGACCGCAAGCTGCGCCGTGCCGGGCTGGATTACCGGGAATTCGCCGATCTGACGGTCCACGAGGACCTGGACGCCTGTCTCGCGGAACTTGCTTCGCCTCGGGTGTTCGCCTGCTCGACGCGCGGTCGAACATTGTACAGCGCTCAGCGTTTCGCGGCCGGCGACGCGCTGCTGTTCGGTCCCGAAACCCGGGGACTGCCGCAACGCGTGCTGGACGGATTGCCACGAGCGCACGTACTGCGGATCCCGATGCGCGAGAACAGCCGCAGCCTGAACCTGTCCAACGCCGCGGCGGTCGTGCTGTACGAGGCTTGGCGGCAGATCGGATTCGGTCGGCTGCGCTGACTCAGGTTTCCGGGCCGAGCTCCCGGCTCATCAGCGCCACGACCGCCTGCTCCGGCGGGAGATCCTGGTACAGGATCCGGTACACCTGCTCGCAGATCGGCATTTCGACCCCGAGTTTTTGCGCGACTCCGCGCACCGCTTTTGCCGCGTAGACACCCTCGACGACCTGGCCGATTTCCCGCGCGACCTCGTCGGTCTTCTTGCCGGCCGCGAGGCCCAGGCCCATGCGTCGGTTACGCGACTGGTCGTCGGTGCAGGTCAGGACGAGATCGCCCATGCCCGACAGGCCCATAAAGGTCTGCTTCTTGGCCCCGAGCGCCTCCCCGAGCCTCATCAGTTCCATGAGTCCGCGACTGATCAGGGCGACGCGGGTGTTAGCGCCGAAACCGAGCCCGTCGGATATGCCCGCGGCGATCGCGATGACGTTCTTGACCGCGCCACCCACCTCGACGCCGGCGAGGTCATCGGACGTATAGGCGCGGAACGACTCGTTGGAAATCCGCCTCGCGAGTTCCGCGGCGAAGCCGGGATCGGTCGCCGCGACCGTCATCGCGGTCGGCAGGCCTCGCCCGACCTCGCGCGCGAACGTCGGCCCGGATAGCACGGCCAGCGGCCGGTCGGCGCCGAGCACGTCCTGCGCGACCTGGTGGGGCAACAAGCCGGTTTCGACCTCGAAGCCTTTGGTCGCCCAGGCGATACGATGGGTATTCGCGAGGAACGGCCGGATCCCCTCCAGCACGGTGCGCAGCGCGTGGCTTGGCACTGCGATCAGGATGTCGTCGTTTGCGCGCACGGCCGCCTCGAGATCCGGCTGGATCTGCAGCGAATCCGGAAACCGGATATCGGGCAGGTAACGCTGATTCCGGCGCTCTCTGGCGAGGCGCTCGGGCTCGTCTTCCGCCCGGCCCCACAGGGTGGTGACCTGCGACGCTCTTGCAAACTGTATGGCGAGCGCGGTTCCCCACGAGCCGGCGCCGAGCACGGCGATGGAATGGCGCTGTGAAGAACCTGACATCCTGGCCAGTCCCTGCTATGCGTCTTCCTTTGTTCGCTCCGCCTCGCCACGCGCGTAAAGGGCGTCGAAGTTAATCGGCTGGAGCAGCATCGACGGAAAGCCGGCCCGCCCGATGGTCGCCGAAATCGCCTCGCGGAGGTACGGGTATAACGTCGCGGGGCAGGTCGCGGATACCAGCTGTCGCAGCTGCTCGTCGGTGTAGCCGCGGATCAGGAACAGGCCCGCCTGATCGATCTCCACCAGGAACAGCATTCTGTCCTCGACGGTGGCGCGCATCGTCACGTGGAGAACGACCTCGATATTGTCGCCATCCAGCCGCCGGTGCGAGTTCTTCAGGTTCATGTCAACCTTGGTTTTCGCCTGATCCTCGGCGAAGACCTCCGGGGCGTCGGGGACCTCCAGCGACATGTCTTTGACGTAAATCTTGTCCAGCGAGAAGGCGTATTCGCCGCCCTCCGCCTCGGCGCCGTTCCCGTTGCCGGCGGTTTCCGGTTGTTGGTCGTCCATATTCAAGGCGCCTCGTCTTCCTGATTTCGGTGGTCCCGGTGACCGTCCTGCAGCATGGCGTCGAGCAGGCCGTCGTGTTCGAGTGCCGCGAGGTCGTCGTAGCCCCCGATGTGCCGCTCGCCGATGAATATCTGCGGCAGCGTATTCCTGCCGCTGCGTGCCATCGCTTCCCGTCGTCGTTCGGCGTCAAGCGTGACGTCGATGTCTTCGTACGGCACGTCCTTGGACTCCAGCAGCTTACGCGCGGCGGAGCAATATCCGCAAAAAGCCCGCGAGTACATGATCACCCGCTGCGGCTCGTCGGGGCTATTGCCGCCCATCGTTGTTCACCACGATCGGCAGATTTTCTCTCTGCCACGCGCTTATGCCGCCCTGCAGGCTGAACACCGTCTCGACGCCCTGTTTCCTCAGCGTTGCGACGAGCTGCCCGCTCCTGCTGCCTGTATCGCACACCAGGACGATCGACTTGGCCTTCTTGAGCTTCTGCGTCAGTTTTGCCGGTAATTCCGCCGCCGGGATGTTGACCGACTCGACGATGTGACCCTTCTCAAAGCTCTGCTCGTCCCGGACGTCGACGACCTTGGCTCCGCCGTTGATCAGTCGCACCACCTGGTTCGCGGGGACGGCCGCCAGACCGGTCGCCTTGATACGTAACTCGTTGAAGATCACCGCGAGCGCCATCGCGATTGTGCCCGTGGCCAGCAGGGCGTTGTTGCTGACGAATTCCAGTAATCGATCCATCGCAGGTATAAGGCCGCAGAGAAATAAGCGATTGCCGGATTATAGACTCACCGGCAGGGGCCCTGCGCACCGGATCCGCATATAACTTGACCAGTGCGAGTTTCGTTCGGACGGTGTCGCCAGCAGCCCATCGATCGCCTAAACTCGCGCGACATGAAAGCCGCTCGTCTGATGCTGCTCGGCGTCGCATTCACCATGCTCGCGGCGTCCTGGCTGCCCTCGGCACGAGCCGCCGAAGGCGACATCGAGGATGCGGCCGAGGCGGAGCAGAAGCTCGCGGAAGTGCGCACCCGGATCGACGAGCTGGAAGATCAGATCGCGAAAAAGGTCGCCAAACGCGGTGACGCGGAGCTTGCGCTGCGGGACGTGGAGCGGCGCGAGGCCGGCGTGCGCAGCAAGCTCGAGGAAATTACGGCATCGCTTGCGGCGACCGGACGGAAGCTGGAGCAGCTGGAGTCCGAATCGGCGGCGATCCGTGGGGAACTTGCGATTCACGTCGCCGAGCTCCAACGCCAGCTTCGCGCCGCTTATGTATCGGGGCGCGACGACTGGCTCCGCAGTGTCCTCAGCCAGCGCAATCCGGCCGAGATCGGGCGTCGACTCGTCTACCGCAGCTACATCGCCCGTCAGCGGACGGATCTCATCGACGCGGTTCGCGACGACCTCGATCGGCTGGCCGAGGCGGAGGCCTCGGTGCAGAGCGAGCGCGAGCGACTCGCCGAGTCGCAAAGCGCGGAACGCGAGCGGCTGGCCGAATTGTCCGAATTGCGCGATCGGCGCAGACTCGCGCTGGCGGACATCAACAAGGGTATCTCCTCGGGGAATGAACGCGTGGCGCGGCTCCGCACCGAGGCCGAAGACCTCGAGGACCTTGTCGCGGAACTGACGCGGATACTGGCCACGATCCCGATCCCCGGCGCGGTCCCGTTCGGGGAACGCAAGGGGCAGATGTCGCTACCCACGTCCGGTCGGATCATCCGCAAGTTCGGTCAGGCGCGCGCGGACGGGCGCCTTCGCTGGGAGGGTATCCTCGTCGGCGCGGGAGCCGGTCAGGATGTCCACGCCGTGCATTACGGCCGGGTCGTATACGCCGATTGGCTTCCCGGGATGGGCCTGCTGGTGGTGCTGGAACACGGTGACGGTTACCTGAGCCTGTATGGGCATAATCAGGATCTGGTCACGGATGTGGGCGATTGGGTCGACCCGGGTACCGTGATCGCGCATGTGGGGGACAGTGGGGGGCAGGCTGCGACCGGCCTGTACTTCGAGATCCGCAAGGATGGCGCCCCGCAAGATCCGAGCCGCTGGCTGGCGCGCTGAGCGCGGGTCGGGTGCACCTCGTAAACGCTCCCGAAAATGGATCAAACTGACATGTTTTCGAGTCGTTTCAAGGTCTAAACGCACTGTGATATCGTCGGAAGCGGAGATTGGGTCCTGACGGAGTCCGGATGTCCCGCAAATCGAGAAGTCTCTTCACGCTGGCGATCGGCATCATCGTCGGTATGGCCGTCTCAGTCGGCGGCGGCGTGCTGGCCGAGCGCGATCGCATGGAAGACTCGCTGCCGTGGGAGGAAGCGCGCCTGCTCGCGGAGGTGCTGGAACGCGTCAAGCAGGAGTACGTAGAGCCGGTGGAGGACCGCGCGCTGATCGAGAGCGCCGTTCGTGGCATGGTGACCGATCTCGATCCGCATTCGCAGTTTCTCGATCCTGAAGAGTACGAAGAGATTCGCATCAGCACGACCGGCAACTACACCGGCGTCGGCCTCGAGGTCAACATGGAAAGGGGCAAGGTCAGCGTCGTAGCCCCTATCGAAGGCACCCCGGCGTCGCGCGCCGGTCTCAGGTCGGGCGACGTGATTCTGAGTATCGATGACATCATCGTCGACGAACGCAACGTCAACGACACCATCGGTCGGATGCGTGGCAAGCCCGGCACGCGCGTCAAGATTACGGTGGCCCGCGAGAATGAAGTCGAGCCGATCGATTTCAGTCTGATCCGCAGCCATGTGCAGGTCAGCAGCGTTCGTACGGAGATCCTGGACCGTTCCTTCGGCTACATTCGGGTCACGCATTTCAGCGAGACGACGTACCGGGATCTGCGCAAGGCGGTGACCGATATCGAGTCCAACGCGGCCGGCGACTTGCAGGGCGTGATCCTGGACCTGCGCGATAATCCTGGCGGCGTCCTCGAGGCGGCGGTCGACGTGGCGGATGCATTCCTCGCCGGTGGCGTGATCGTGACGGCGAATGGTCGCGGTCATGATGCGACCTTCAGGCACGAGGCGCAGTCGGGCGACCTGCTCGATGGTCGCTTGTTGGTCGTGATGGTCAACGGAGGCTCCGCATCCGCTTCGGAAATCGTCGCGGGTGCGCTGCAGGACAATGAGCGCGCAACGATCGTCGGTGCCCGCACCTTCGGTAAGGGCTCCGTGCAGACGGTGATGCCGTTGTCGAACGGTCGAGCGATCAAGCTGACGACTTCTCGTTATTACACGCCTTCTGGAGACACGATTCAGGGCGAGGGAATCACGCCGGATATCATTTTCGAAGAGGGGGGGCTGCAGGATATGCTGGCCGGCGCGTCCGAGCATCGCACCGATGCCGGCGACGCGCTGCTGCAGACGGACAGGCAGCTGCGTCAGGCGCTTAATGTCCTGAAGGGCGGGCGAATCCTGCAGAGCAGGATCAATTAGCAAGTCTCCGTCACTCAGTCGATGAATCGGCGGTCCGGGTTCGGCCCGTTCTGGATCCCGTTCGTTCTGTTACTCGGCGCCGATGCGCGGAGCGATGGCGCGGCCGTTGCGGTGGACGCGCCACAAACCGTGCCGCGGATCGCCCTGATCATCGACGATCTCGGTCATGTGCTGACGAACGGCAGTCGCGCGGCCGCACTCGACGGGCCCGTCGCCTGCTCGATCCTGCCGCTAACGCCTTACGCCGCGCGTATCGCCAGTCGAGCTCATGCCGCCGGCAAGGAGGTGATGCTTCACCTGCCGCTGCAGTCGATCAGGGAGGCCCCGGCGATGTCGGTCGGCACGATTCAGATCGACACCACGCGGGGAGAGCTTGCGCGAATTCTAGAGCACTACCTGGACTTGATTCCCTACGTCGTCGGCATCAACAATCACCAGGGCAGCGCTCTGACCCGACACCCCGGCCATATGACCTGGCTGATGGAGGAAATGCGTCGCCACGGCGACCTGTTCTTCGTCGACAGCTATACCACCGAGTCGAGCATTGCATTGCGGGTCGCTCGCGAGCGCGGCGTGCCATCGATCCGGCGCGACGTGTTTCTCGACAACACTCCCACTCGCGAGGCGATCGCAAGCGCCTTCCGGCGCCTGAAGCAGCGGGCGCTGGCGCACGGCGTCGCCGTCGGCATCGGCCACCCGTATGTGGAGACGCTGGAATTCCTCGAGCAGGCGATTCCGGCGCTGCGCGCCGAAGGATTCGAGCTGGTGCCCGTGTCGCGGGCGATCTCGCTGGATCGAGCGCCGTCCAGCGTAAAGACGGCCAGCCTCGAACCGTAGCCACTTGTCTTCCGGCCTCTTCATGCAGCTCATGCTCGTCGGCGCCGGCGGGTTCGTCGGATCCGCACTTCGCTTCCTCATCAGTGGCTGGGCGCAGCGCCTCGCCGCGACCGGCGGGTTTCCATACGGCACCCTCGCGGTGAACGTGTTGGGCTGCCTGCTGATCGGCCTGCTCGGTGGACTCGCCGAATACCGGCAGGTCCTGACACCCGGGCAGCGATTGTTTCTGATGGTTGGCATACTCGGCGGATTCACCACATTTTCGACATTCGGCTACGAGACATGGGCGCTGGCGCAGGACAGTGAGTACCTGAAGGCGATCGCGAACACCCTCCTGCAGGTCGTGCTCGGTTTCGCCGCTGTTTTCGTCGGCGTTGTCGTGGCGCGGAGTCTCTAGGGGAACGGACAGATGGTGGAAGAAACCGATGCGTTGTTGCTGCGCATCTTTGTGGGCGAACTCGATTCCTATGCGGGTCAGCCGCTGTACCAGTGGTTAATCGAGGAGGCGAAGCGACAGGGGCTGGCCGGTGCGACGGCACTGCGGGGGCTCGAGGGTTTCGGCGTGCATCATCGGTTGCACACGGCGAAGCTGCTGGAACTGTCGGTCGATTTGCCGATCGTCGTCGAGATCATCGACACCGAGGCGCGCATCGGTGCTTTCATGCCCCTTGTCGACCAGGCGATCGGCGAGGGGCTCGCGACGCTCGAGCGCGTCAGGGCCCGCTTCTACCGTAGCGACTGATTGGCTGGCCCCGATATAGCCGGCCCGGAGCTCGGGAGGAAACGCGACACGCTCGCGGTCAGCATGACGTGATCCTGCGTCGGACGGCGAAGTGGCTGCATCAGGTGAGCGCCTCACGAATCATGGCGGCATGCTTCTCAAGCGTCTCGGGCGGCGCAAGGTCCCTGCCGTGTCCGCGCATCGGGCTGCCCGCGAAGACCGGGACGATGTGCATATGGATGTGGAAGACGCTCTGGCCGGCCGCAGCGCCGTTCAACTGCATCAGCCGAATCCCGTCGGGCTCGAAGGCGGCCTTGACGCCTCGCGCTACGTGCTGGACGGCGACGATCAGTTCCCGTGCTGCGTCGGGGTCGAGGTCGAACAGGTCGGTGGCGGGGCATTTCGGCAGCACCAGCGTGTGCCCGTCGGCCTGCGGCATGAGATCGAGAAACGCCAGGCTGTGGTCGTTTTCGTAGACGGTAAAGGCCGGCTGCTCGCCGCGGAGTATCCTCGCGAAGATATTGTCGTTATCGTATTGCATCGTCTTTTCGCCTCGGGTGCCGTTCTGCCTCGCGTATCTTTAGGATAGGATGCAGTCCGGAATGAGATAACACAACCGGGGGAGCGACGGTGGTCGACGAACGCGGTCGGCCCGACGCGAACAACTGTTTCGTGTGCGGACCGCACAATCCCGAGGGCCTGAGAATTCATTTCTGGATGGACGGCGACGTCTGTCGGGCGACTTTCACGCCCGGCGAGAATCACGTGGGTTATGAGCGGATGCTGCACGGTGGGATCATGTTCAGCGCGCTCGATGACGTCATGGCGAACTGGCTGTTTTTGCAGGGCGCGCGTGCGCATACGGCGAGATGCGAAATCCGCTATCGACAGGCCGTACCGGTCGGGATACCGCTGCGACTCGAGGGCAGACTCGTCAAACGCAAGGGGCGACTGGCGATGCTCACCGGAACAATGATGCGGAGCGATGATTCGACCGAGGTGGCCAGCGCACAAGCCAGTTTCATGATCGTCGATGCCGGGCCGTTGGGGCAATGATCGCTGCGAGGGAGGAAAATCGATGCGGGTTCGAACGGACAATATGCGAATAGCGGTTGCGGTTCTGTTGGTCGCGATAATCGGCGGTTGCGGGGACGCCGGCATCTACGGTCGCGATCATCAGGCGAAGCCGTTCGTCCTGCCGACCGGTCCGCTGAGTCCGTCGTTCGCGGGCGACTCTCGTGACGAATGGATCCGGCGCGTGACCGACGGTGAGGGCGGGCTCCCGGCCTACGGAGATGTGCTCGACGTGGAGCAGATCGCGGCGTTGGTCGATTACATGCTCGCGGTCCGCGACGGCGTGCTGCCGCGGCCGGACGATCTGTATTTGCTATCGACCGAGGCGCCGAACGGATTCATCCTCGCGCCCGGCGGCAATGCGGAGCGCGGCCATGATTACTACCGCGAACAATGCGCCGATTGTCACGGCGAGGACGGCACCGAGTTCCTGCTGGACGATGGCGAGCAGTCGCTCGGCCAGCACGCTCGCTACTATGGCTATGCCGTCGCGATGATCACACTGGCCGGTGAACCGGGTTCGGAGATGGGAGCGCAGCTCCCGCCCGGACTAGGCGCGAAGGACCAGGCGCAGACACTGCTCGACATGCTTGCGGCGCTGTGCGATCGCACGCGCTACCCGAGAGGAGAGGCGACCGATCCCGAGGTCCCGGACGGCGATCCGCGCTGCCGGGAATACCTGCGCTGAGTCGGCCCGCCCGGAGGACTAAGCGCCGGGCATCGGCGGCGCCGATTCGTAGCAGGCGAAATTGTAGATCCCCGTGCCCTCGCGGAGTGGCGCGACTTCATTGATGTATTTCGGGTCTTCGACAAATCCCCGCAGCGCCGCCATGTCGGGAAATTCGCTCAGGACGATGACTTTGCCCTTGAGGTCTTCGCCCTTGAGCACGTCGGCCGCCGGGCCGCGGATCACGTATTCGCCCCCGTGTTCGTGCATCAGCCTCGCGGAGTCGACGGCATACTTCTTGAAGTTCTCGTTCGGATTCGTGACCTCGCAGATCGCTAGCAGGTAGGCCGGCATGGGCTCGCTCCTTGGTTATTCGTGGCTCGGCTGCGATCCATTGTAGTGGCTGACTTGGCGCGGGAGCGACCGGGTCGCGGATACGCGGCGCACCCGCCCGTTCTCAGGCCTCCGGCCCCATCAGCCTGCGGATAGGCCGCGAGAATACCAGCAGCAATAACGCGAAACCCGAGCAGGTCAGCACGATCTGCAGGTATAGCGCCGGGAACTCGGCGACGGCATCGCCGGTGAATTCGCCCGCCAGCAGGCCGGCGAGGATATTGCCGAGCGATGCGCCGAGGAACCAGACGCCCATCATCTGGCCGACGAACCGGTGCGGGGCGAGTTTCGTCGTCGCACTGAGCCCGACGGGACTCAGCGCGAGTTCGCCCATCGTATGCAGCAGGTAGGTAAAGAACAGCCAGGTCGGCATGGCCTCATCGCCACGGATGACGAGCAGCGCCGCGCCGTACATGATCAGGAAGCCGAGGGCGAGCAGCAGAATGCCGATCGCGAACTTGACGGGCGTCGAGGGATCGAGGTTCCGCCGTGCGAGTCCGATCCACAGCGCCGAATAGACGGGCGCGAGCACGATGATGAACGCCGGATTCAGCGACTGGAACCAGCCGGCCGGAATCTCGAACGAGCCTACCAGCCGATCTGTGTATCGCTCGGCGAACAGGTTCAGCGACGAGCCGGCCTGCTCGAAGCCGGACCAGAACATCGCGGAAGCGAAGAACAGGATGATGATGACGACGACGCGCTTCTTCTCGGCGGTCGTCAGATGCCCGAACGTGAATATCGCCGCAAAATACAGGCCGGCGACGACGGCGATAATCGTCGCCGCGTTCTCGGCGAGACGCTGCGGGTCCAACGTGACGGTCTCAGACAGCAGCAGCGCGACGCCGGCGGCGACGGCGACGAGGGTCGTCGCGACGAACTGCCATGCCCGGCGCATCTTCACCCGGTCGGCGGGATCGTTCCGGTCCAGCGACGGCGCTAGCCCTGCGTCGCCGAGTCGCCACGATGCCATCCGGAACTGCACGAGTCCGCAAAGCATGCCGACGCCGGCGGCCGCGAAACCCCAGTGCCAGCCGAATCGGTCGCTCTCGCCGAGCGTGCTGCAGACCAATGGACCGATCGCGGCGCCGATGTTGATGCCCATGTAGTAGATCGTGAAGCCCGCGTCGCGACGCGGGTCGCCCGGACCGTAGAGCTCGCCGACCACCGCACTGATGTTCGGCTTCAACAGGCCCGTCCCGAGCACGATCAGAACGAGCCCGATGAAGAATGTGTGCAGCGAGGGCACGGCCAGCGTGAAATGCCCCAGCATGATGACGATGCCGCCGTACCAGATCGATTTCTGCGCGCCGAGCAGCCGATCGGCGATCCAGCCACCCGGCAGCGCCACCAGGTACACAGCGGCGGTGTACAGCCCGTAAATCGCGGTCGCGCTCTCGTCGGTGAAGCCGAGCCCGCCGGTTTCGACCGCGTCGACCATGAACAGCACCAGCAGCGCGCGCATGCCGTAGTAGCTCATGCGCTCCCACATTTCGGTGAAGAACAGGGTCCGGAGGCCCGGTGGATGGGTGCTACCGGCGGCGGGTGCAGGAACGGTGTCAGACACCATTTTCTGCGTCAAGGTGTCTTGGCCCAGTAGCGGCCTCTCCGAAAATGGTGTCTGACACCATGCTTCACGCCGGCTTGTCGCCGACGACCCCGGCGGCCGCTTTCGATTTCAGCATCAGCCGGGACATGAAGATGCCGCTCTCGAACAGCACGTAGATCGGCACGGCCAGCAGTGTCTGTGAGATCACGTCCGGCGGCGTCAGCAGCATGCCGATGACAAATGCGCCGAGGAAGACATACGGCCGCTTGCGCTTCAGGCTATCGATGTTCGTCAGCCCGGTCGCGACGAGCATCAACGTCGCGATCGGTACCTCGAACGCGATGCCGAACGCGAAGAAGATCGTCAGGATGAAATCCAGGTAAGCGTTGATGTCCGTCATCATCGCCACGCCTTCGGGCGTCACCGACGAGAAGAACGCGAACATCAGGGGGAAGACGACCCAGTACGCGAAGGCGATGCCGCAGTAAAACAGCACGACGCTCGACGCGACCATCGGTATCGCGAATCGCTTCTCCCGGCGGTAGAGCCCCGGCGCGACAAATGCCCATGCCTGGTAAATCACGACCGGCATCGCGAAGAATAGAGCGACGAACAGCGTGGTTTTGAATGGGGTCAGGAAGGGCGAGGCGACTTGCGTCGCGATCATCGTCGAGCCTTCGGGCAGCTTCGCCATGAGGGGGTCGGCAACCGTCGTGAAGATCCTCTGCGCGAACGGGACGAGGCAGACGAACGCGGCCAGCACGGCGAGGCCGGCCTTGAGCAGTCGCGAGCGCAGCTCGATCAGGTGCGATATCAGGCTAGCCTCTTCGAGCTTTTCCTCGTCGTCTTCGGGCGGTGCTTGCGAGTCGTCCGTCATGGTGTGACGCGATGCGGCTGTCGGCAGTCGCAGGTCTAGGTGGGCTTGGAGTCGGCGGGGTCGGCCGCATTCTCGGCGGCGTCCGCATGGCTGCGCGTGTCGGGCTCTTTGTAGATGGAATTCTCCGGATCGGCGGCCTCGGCAGACGCCGTGTCCGGGGGCGACTTGGGTTTGAGGTCGTCCATGCCGGGCCGGCTGTATGTCCGCGGTGGCGGGGCATACGGACGGTTCAGATCCAGTTCGTCACGGATCTGGTTCGTCAGCGAGCGCGCCATGCGGCGGGCCTGACCCGCCCAGTTCCCCAGCTGCATCGCGACCTTCGGCAGCCGCTCGGGCCCTAGGATGACCAGCCCCAGGCCGAAGAGGATGATGACTTCCCAGAAACCGATGTCGAACATGTCGGCTCAGGTATGGTGCTTCTCGGCTTGAGCTTCCTCCGGACGAGCCTCCGCAAACTCCGCATCGGGCTCGTCCAGCTTTTTCGGCTCATCGGGCTCCGACTCGGCGTCGGACATGGCCTTGCGAAAGCCCTTCACCGCACCGCCGAGGTCAGTTCCGATCGAGCGCAGCCGCTTGGTGCCGAAAATCACGACGACGATCAGCAGCACGATCAACAGCTGCCACAGGCTGATTCCGCCTAATCCCATAATTTCACTCCGGTTCCGTTAAGGCGCCGCTGCGCGCGGGCGGAATATTTCGCGCCCGCCGCGCGTCACTACCAATACGTCAATGATACGCGAATTCCGGCGGCGTTCCGGACCTGATGCCCATTTCGCCGGCGGCTCGGTGTGCCGCTAGTCCGGCGGCACCTCGAGCCAGAAGGTGACGGGTCCGCGGTTCAGAAGTTCCACATCCATGTTGGCGCCGAAGCGCCCGGTCGCGACGATGTCCCACCGGTCGCGAGCGGCCGCAACGCAGGCATCGAACAGGGCTCGGCCGCGGGCCGGATCGGCGGCGCGCGAGAAGCTCGCCCGATTGCCCTTCGCCGTATCCGCGGCGAGCGTAAATTGTGGTACGAGCAGCAGCCCACCTCCGACATGGGTGACGTCGAGGTTCATGCGGCCCGCGTCGTCCTCGAAGACCCGGTAGCTCAGCAGGCGCTCGGCCAGGCGCCGCGCCTGCGGCTCGTCGTCGCCGCGCTGCACGGCGATCAGCACCAGCAGGCCGCGGCCGATCTCGCCGACGATCTCACCGTCCACCGTGACGCGCGCGTGGTTAACGCGTTGCAGCAAGCCAATCATGACTCGGTTCCCATGGATGGCAGCCCGCGAATTCTAGCAGGTCGTCACGGGTATCGAGCGCGATCTTTTCGGCATTGGTGGAGTTATTAAATCCCACAAAGTACTAAAAACCGAGTTATCAGTTGTCAGTGGGATTTCTCGTTCCGCTATCAGCGAATTGGAAACGCCGCGGCACGCGTCTAATATGGCGCGGTCCCTGAAGGAGCACCTGTATGAAGCGTCGCGATGTGTTGGCCGGCGCGGGCGCGCTGACCTTGGCCGGTTGCGCCGGCGATCTCGAGGAATGTGGGCCGGTTGGGGCCGGCGAGCAATTCCGGTGGAAGATGGTCACGACGTGGCCGCCGAACTTCCCCGGGCTCGGCACCGGCGTGCTCAGCCTGGTCGATTTCATCGAGCGCGCCTCGGGTGGCAGGCTGCAAATCAGGATCTACGCGGCCGGTGAGCTGGTGCCGGCTTTCGAGGTCTTCGACACGGTGTCCAGCGGCACGGCGGAGATCGGGCACGGCGCGGCCTACTACTGGAAGGGAAAGTCGCCGGCGACCCAGTTTTTCACCGCGATACCGTTCGGCATGAGCGCGCAGGAAATGAAGGGCTGGCTGTATCGGGCCGGCGGGCTGGAATTGTACCGGGAGCTCTACGACGGGTTCGGCCTGGTGCCCTTCCTGGCCGGCAATACCGGCGTCCAGATGGGCGGCTGGTTCAACAAGGAAATC
>JABAOE010024774.1_pt1 | contig 15314 bp, 22 predicted proteins | sample 7062141 | NCBI WGS metagenome assembly JABAOE01 (sample SAMN14538627, study PRJNA623070) | marine sediment metagenome | biome: marine biome [ENVO:00000428]; feature: marine pelagic biome [ENVO:01000023]; material: deep marine sediment [ENVO:00002113] | place: India: Gulf of Khambhat ... | reverse complement strand
CGTTTCAAAAAGAACGGCAGCGTTATCGAAGGGTTTAAGCGCGAAAAATTAAAAAATGTCGTCGAGAACGTGGACGAGAGAAAAATACCGCGACGGCCACGAAAAGGGACAAGCGTGGAAAACCTTTACCAATATTTTATTAGTATAAAACTTAGCGACGGGCAAGTGATAGACGCCCGGAGCCCGCAAAACCCGATAAGCGTACCCATAAAAGTATCGAAAGAAGAAGCCGAGGACAGATTACTCGGGATTTTATCGTTTGAGTTATTAGGAGAGAGTGATCCGCAGCGAGGGCGGGAGCTGCTTAAATCCGATCCAAAAATAGTAATAAGCCGCCGCGAAGGGGTGGTTTACTATCGTCCTGTTTAAGCCCACCAAGCAAAAACCTCAAATACCCGAAATAATAGGCTTTGATATAGAAACGTACGGGCGCAAAAACAAATTCTTAATGGGGAGTTTTGTATTCAACGACAAAACCGTATTCTTTGACGACGCGCAAGAAATGAGGGAATACGTCGCTAACGAGGAATTATTTGGCAACAAGTACGTTGTGGCCACCAACTTAGGATTTGATTATAACGGGCTTTTTCTCGGCAGCGAGCAAGATGCTCATTTTGAGCGATTATATCGTGCGTCACAACTCATATTTACCCGGTGTTATGTTTACGGCAAACAGTACTGTACCGGGATTAATGAACGCAAAACAAAACACGGCAAGCCCGTCATGTTCATAGACACCGGCAACTATGTGAGAATGAGCGTTGACCAAATGGGCAAGATACTCAATAAACCAAAATTAGCAAAACCAAAAGCGTTCATGCGCAAGCCAAGAAACGCGCAAGAATGGCAAGAGCTACGGGATTATAACGAGCGCGACAGTAGATTAAGCAAAGAGTTTATGGAATTGCTGCTTAAAGGATTTGTTGATCTCGGCGCAACGCCCAAGCATACTATTGCAAGCACGGCCATGAGCCTCTACACCAACAGATACCTTACACAACCGTATTACAGGCACAAGCAAGAGGTTCTTTTAGAACAATTTGACGGTTATTATGGGGCTAACACGCACGCGTACGCCCGGGGCATTATAAAAAACGCGTATTATTACGATTTTAACAGTTTATACCCGAGCGTTATGCTTAACAAATTTCCCGATCCTAACACGCTGCGCGTAAGTTACCGCAACGACGCGTATTATGAGCACTACGAGGGCATGAGCCTAGTAACGGTTACCACGCCGTTTATGCAATACCCCTTATTGCCTTATCGCGATCCTAACTTTGACAAGCTCATATTCCCCATAGGCACGTTTACCAAGTGGTACACTAACGTAGAATTAAGAAGGGCGCAAGAGCTAGGCCACGAAATTTTAAGGGTGCACAAGTCATATTATTATAAAAAAACGTGCGAGCCGTTTAAAGACTTCGTGCTAGACCTTTATGACAAGCGCATGGAGTACAAGCAGCTTAATAGCGAAATGGAATTAGTGGTTAAGCTATGCATGAACGGGTTGTACGGTAAGTTTGGCCAAAAATTTCTCAACAAGGATAATTTCATACATAAAGACATTGTTAGCCAAAAAGAGATAAGCGAAGGGCATACGCTAGAGCGCATAGGTGACTTTTTTAGGATCAAGAGGGACAGTTACCCCGGCGTCTTTTGCTTTCCTATATGGGCGGCGTACGTCACCGCATACGGGCGTATAAAGCTCCATGAAGCCATACTTCGCACCAAACCGGTGTATGTAGATACTGATAGCCTGATGACTACCAAGAAGCTCCAAACGAGCAACAAGCTCGGCGAGCTAAAACTAGAACACTACATAAACAAAGGCCTTATTGTCAAGCCCAAATTCTACTATATTAACGAGCTTGTCAAGCTAAAAGGCGTTAGCAAACTAACCGTTCCTAACTTCTTAAAGATAGTCAAAGAGCGCAAAGCGCGCTATAAGCACTTTGTTAAGTTTAAAGAAAGTCTTAGACGCTTAGAAGTGGACATTAACGAGGTCATCGAGATGGAAAAGCTGCTTAACCTCGAAGATACAAAGCGATGGTGGGGTGTTAACCCGTTCGATCCCAAAAAGCAAGTTGGCAGCATGCCGTTGTGCGTCGCTGACAACAAACTATTTTGTTACCAAACGTATGATAATGAAAAAGGAAAAGTTGAGTACCGCATAACCAAGCCGTACGAGCAAGGTATGGAAATGCATGTACCCGTAATACGCGACGCGTATTAATTAACAAAAATCATTTTGTTGGTTTTGAGATTAAGTCCCATGGTAAACCTATTGCCGCAATTGCCGCACTCGCTAAGCCATACTTTATGAGAAACGCCGTTGATAGTATCAACTCCCAAGTATTGCGCGGTTCTTGTATATTTGCTGCATTTTTTGCATAGCTTAAATTCCATTTTTCATATTAGACATGCCTATTAATGTACGATATACAAAAAGGCTCTTGTCGTCCATGGTGCTCTCGGGATCAATTGACTTAAAGCGTTGGCACCACTCCTTAATATACGCGTTGCTGCCGTTGTCGGGAAATCTAGATAAGAAAAACGCTGTAAATAATGATTTATTTGGGACGTTTTGCTCCTCGGCAATTTCCAACAAGTTAGTAATTTTTTTCAATGTTTTTAATGCTTGTTTAACGGTTTGTTCGTCGTTCATAGTTACCTCAAAATAGTTGTTATTACCGTCGAGAAGTAAAAAGATTATATAAACCTTTCTATTTATAAATGACAATCAGAAACTTAATAAACAACCGCTTTCTAACAACCCCATAACCCGCCACGAGCGGGAACAAAGGAGATGGTACGACCATGACAGATAAAAAAGCAGCACCAATAAAAAAGTTTTCTAGCGGCGGCGTAACCGCGGCCATTTGGGAAAACAACGGCCAAAAAGACGGCAAACCATACAGTTTTAACACCGTCAGCTTGCAGCGCAGCTACAAAGACGACAAGGGCGAATGGCACAACACCGGGAGCTTACGCGAAAGAGATTTACTCGCGGCCGCTTTTGTATTAACACAAGCATATGAGGAGTTGGCGCTAAAAGACTAATCGCTTCATAGCATACCTCGATCCCGCCGGGCAAACCATGACCTTGTTCGGCGGGTTTTTATTTTATCATGGTGATACGTTGAAACAAACACTCTATACAACAATTTCTTTATGATTAATGAGCCAAGACAAGATACTAAGGTACTTACGCGAACACCCGGGAGCGCACAAACCCCTCGATATTGTGCACAAAGCCCGGGTAAGCCGCTCGACCATTTACCGCTGCTTGGACAAGCTCGTAAAATATCGTTTTATCGTTATGATAGTAACCGATGACCAAACAACATACAAAGCCGTCTAGGATAAAAATCGAAGGGATGGAACCGCAAACCGTTGGCGTGCAAGAAATTAACATAGACGACGGCACCACCCAAAACATTATACAAACCTCGGAATTAGCCGATAGCCTCAAAGAATTAAACAACGACTTATTAGACGCTGCAACCCGGCAAAGCGGCATAGACATGCGCACCCGCTTACACCCTTTTGAGATCAATAGCATACTAGCCATTGATACTTTAGTAAGCCTTGGTGTACTCCCAACTAAATGCTTGGCCTATACGCGGCAAAAGAAACGCTTAGCCGTTAGCTTACTAGGCAAAGGCCGCGACGACATCGTAAAAGTGGTATCAGGCAAAAGAGAATTAGAGCAAAGCATGAGCGCCGGGGGTTTTGGCGAAAAAGTCGCCGGGTGGTTCGGCAAGAATAAACAATGAGCTTTCACGACACTTATATGCTATGGGTAGTAATAGCATTAAGCATTATCGCAGCTATTATTTTAACGGTGGTGGTATTATTGTTCATGAGAAAGAGAGAACAAAAAGGAATAGACGATAAAATAAAGTTAGAGGAAGCGCTTAAATCATTACAACCCCAAAAAGAAATTAAGCTAAGCAAAAAGCAAGAAGCCGACCTTATCAAAAACAAAGAGCAAGAGCTAGAACAAGAGTTAGAACAAAAGTTTAAGGACAGGCCTTTTCAAGAGCTTAAAAGTTTTGAGTACTTCAAGAGAAAGCGCGGCACATGGAGAAAGCTAAAAGAGAATTGGCTTAATCGCAAAAGGCCGCAAAACATTCTCTTAATTAACATGGAGCTTAATAATGGCTTTCATACGCTCTTTTTAGCATACATCAAAGAGGGAATGTTTCGCTATAAAAAAGGCAAGTACGTTATTGACGAAACCAAAAACTATTACATAGCCGACCTTAAAATTTACGCCGCTGACTATCACGAGAGCTTCACGCAGCCCATAGAGCGCAAATTGCCCGTTGCTGACATGAAAAAGCAGCTTGAGCAAGTCAACGCGTCAGAAATAGAATATGCGACTAACCCGGCAACTTTGCAAAGAGTATTATTAAGCAAAGTGGCCGAGGGAGTGATGAAAGGCCAAGCCTTAGACGATTGGTTAAGGCAAGTACGTTTAATAGTTATCATAATCTTATTAGTTGCGGGCGCTCATTTCCTTTATATACTCGTAAAAACCGGCGCGTTCCAACAAGTGCAAAGTTTAGTATAATGAAACAAAAAAATTATTGTAATAAAAATGACAATGAATTAAGCTGGATTTTTGTGTTATTGGTTTTTATTGTAATTTATATTGTAATACATTCGTTTATTACACATGGTTAATATGGTATTGCCAAAACTTACCAAGCTGCCCAAACTCGATCCTTTAGTTAACATAATCTTTGCAGCATGCGCGGGAGCCGTTATTATTGTTATGGCCGAGCCACTCTTTAATACTGTCTTGTCGTGGGGTTTGGGATTATTCTACATGGCCATCGCCATGAGTTACTTAGAAGCAAAATCACAATACATACGCGACAACCCAATAAAATGAGTTTTGAGCTAACTAACGAGATAATCCAATGGTGCAAAGAGCAGCATTACGCTTTTAGCAATGAATGGCTTGGCGGCATTGTCATAGGCCTTATAACGTTAATTCTTGGCAAAATAATGATTAATTACAATTACATACTCGCGCCGATGACAGAAACAACGCCGCATTTAGTCGAAAAGATCGGCCGGTTTGTTGAGCAGCTCGGCATTATCATTCTCGTGCTAACATTATTATACGTTGCGTTTTTTATAAAACCATGAGGAATAAACAAGCAAGATTTATACCTCGGGGGTAATTTACCAATGATAAAAATTTTTCTTGGTAACGTGTAGGCTCCGGCAAGAACCATTAAGTACGCTCTTTATGGTTGCTTAACAGCCTGCGCCGTCCGGGACATGTACCTTAATAGCGCCCATCGCATTACGTTCAGCAATATAAAAACAAAGCTGCCCGGCTGCAAAGTAATTAAGGCCGACATGATCGTAAAAAACGAGCTAGTGGATACTAAGAAAAAGCGCAGCGGCGAAGTCGAGCCGGTATATAAGAAAGTGCTTAATGTTGAGTATTGGCAAAAAGCCGTCAAGGAGTACAAAGCGATTAACGTAACTATTGACGAGGCGCATACTATTTATAATGCTCGTAGAAGCATGAGCAGCCAAAACGTCATATTATCAGAATGGTTGGCATTAATACGGCGCGTTCTTGGCAGTACCGAAGCCGGGCACGGCGAGCTAACCTTTATTACCCAATTAAGCAACCGGTTGGACGTTATCGCGCGGGAGATGGCCACGCAAGTACGCTATCATGTATGCCATTATTACAAAACATGCAAGAAATGTTTAGCCCGGTGGCAGGAAACGAGCGAAATGCCCGAGCCTATTTTTGTATGCCCGCGGTGCAGCTCCACCAAAATAATAAAACATAATCATGCTATTGAAGTATGGCATTTTAGCAACATGGCCAATTTTGAGGCGTGGAAAAATTACGGTATAAAAGGCACGTTCTACAAGCATTACCTAATCAATGACATAGAGAGTTATTTCCCGCTTTATAATACGCTTCAATGGGATAATTTGTTTTCTGAATAAATGGTTACCGGCGGGAAAAGAGGCGAGAGGAAACCCGCCGGCAACCCAATCGAGGAGTGAAGTTACGCAAACACAAAAACATATATTAATAATACGATAATGCCGATTATGATATACCAATGCCATCCTTTATTAAAAATGCTATCGGCTTCACTCGACAACGTCCCCAAAATATCTGATAAAAATTTCATTGTCACCCGTCAAGATAAAAGTTAGCGATACGGTTTAATATAAGGTTTTGCGTTACCTTAATCCCTCTTAGCTTGGGATTCTCCTCGAGAAACGCCTTAACGCAATCGTTCATAATAAGCTCTTTTGTTTCCTTGGAACAGTTAAGCTGCTCAACATACAATTTTTTATTAGTATAAAACCCGGGCACTTTAGGCATATTACGCGGATAATGTTTATATAGTTTTCTACTCTAGCCCGGGTTATGAGAATGTTTAAACGCAAAGCAGGGCGATTAAGCACCGGCGTTATAAACACGGCAATCCTCGCGATTGTGCTTTTGACCGTGCTATTTCAGCTATACGCTGATTTGGTACCGACGGCACAAGAAGCAGGCGACGAGCTAAACTCAAGCGGCGTTCCGCTTGGCAACCTATTCGTTGGCTCCGGGATCGTGTTTTTAATCATAATGGCCGCGCTTATCATCCTCGTGGTTAAGTCCTTTATGGGCGGTGGCCGGTAAGCCACTCTACCCCGTCAAGGCGGGGCTTTTATTTTTTTAACCATGAACAAAACCATACTGATCCTCATATTCTCCTCGTTGCTATTATTACCCCTCTCCTTCTCACTCGAAGCAACATATTTTTCTAACGGCGGTGTTGAAAGCACCGTTGGCTCGTTGCCGGACGGCAAAAACTTAACTATTTCGTATTGGATAAGGATAAATGATAGTGCGGCTGACGGTACTTCTAACATAGTGTTAAGTGACGGTGGCGGGTTCGCGTTCGCCGAGAAAAGCACGGGCGACGGCGCCCGGTTATTCGCATTGGACGATCCCGGAACCACAACAATAGTAAACGGCGAGGGAACCGGCACTAATATTCTTTCAACCAACACGCAAGGATGGCTTCATGTTCTTATGAGCGTAAGCACCGATTCGCAATTTGGCAGCAACGGCCGATTCCATATTTACCTTAATGATACTAACGAAACAAGCATAAGCGGTGGCGTTTCAACCTTAGATGGTATTATGAATTGGGACGCGGGCGGCTACACCATAGGCAGTAACCAAGTCGGCACGCAAGCGCTTAACGGCTGCTTGGCCGAGGTTTGGGTGCATAACACTTATTTGGATTTAGACCAAGAAGCCAACCGGCGCTTATTTATTGGCGCTGATGGCGGCGCGGTTAATCTAAGCGACGACGGTTCTAACCCGTTAGGTTTGCAGCCTTTTATTTATTTCACCGGCTCCTCATTCAGCGTTAACAACGGCAGCTTAGCCGATCCCGACGTTAATAACGGCGTGCAAACCGAGTGTGAGAACGCACCGCCCGAGAGTACGGGCGAGCCTGCACCGCAGCCCCCGGGCGAAGTAAACGTTACTATTGTTAACCCGTTCGATGGCAGCTTTCAAGGCGGCACCGTATTTGTTAACTATACGCAAAGCGTTGGAACTCCCGAAGTGTTCCAAAATGCTAGTTTACTATTAAACGGTACCGTTGACCAAACCCAAACCGTGCATAACAACTTTACCGCTTCTCTAGCCGACGGCCACCACAACATAACCGTATTAGTATTTAGCAACGCGTCAACGTTCGATCAAGACAGCGTTATCATAATCGTAGATACTATTAACCCGTTTGATAATCTTAACACGATAATCGGCGCTAATAGGCAGATTGACCAACCGTTTAATTACACTATTACCGCCACAAACTCAAACCTCATATTGCATAACGTAACGGTTTACGACCTAACTAATAATATCTTATTGTCGCAGCAAGACCAAGGAGCGCTAGGAACAACCAATGATATTACTATTGAGCTTAGCGGCGCGTTTTTCACGGCTAACGCCCCGGGAACCTTTAATATTACTTCAAGACAAGAGGATAACGCAACCTTATCGTCACAAACAAGCGTGTTATTAACGATCATACCGCCAACAGTTACCTCGCTCGCGTGCAACGGCGGCGCGTGTTCTGACATTGTGCCCCCTAGCGTTTTGGATAACGCCGCCGTTGTTTGCGACAATGTTACGGATCAAACCAACTCATTTATTTTAAGCGTTAACGGCAGCATTGTTATTAATGACCTAACCGCTGACACGATTAACGGCAACACATACTTTTTTAATAACACTTACGCGTTCAGCTCGGGAGATCATAATGCAACCGCGTTATGCACCGGCATTAACGGTCAAGACACTATTACCGAGGAGTGGACGATAAGCGACACTCCTGTAATTGCCGGTTTTGCATTGTGGGAAAGAGCAAGTATTCCATTATTTAAAACAGTAACAATAATATTTGTACTTTTAATAGTTGGTTCTGTTGTTTTAAACTCTTTTAGAGGTACACTTAAATGATGGAAGGAGAAATATGTAAAGGTGGTTGCAAGTGATCCCACTAGAAACTATTGCGGTATTGGTTGGCATGGCCGGGGTATTCGCGTTTATAGTAAAGTTACTTTTACCAAAATGAAATTAGCAAGACGAAAAATAAAAAAGCCAAGCATATACTTAGAAAGGTGATAATAAAATGGTGTTCAAATCGACAAAGCAGCGCAAAGGTTTTTTCGCAAAAGTAAGCGGTGAAATTACCTCGCTTAAAAAGAAAGCGGAACAACGCCGCTTAGACGCTATCGAGAAAGAAACCAAGAAGCTCCAAGACTTACGAAAGAAACAAGCTCGTACGCTCGAAGTTAGGCGCAAAGAAGAACAAGCCCGCTTAGAAGTGTTGAAGCAAAAGCAAGAGCTTAAACAGATCAAGGACGAGGAGAAACGCATAAAAAAAGAGTTATTCAAGCAAAGCCGCACCGGGAAGATAGTGGGCGGTATTGAAAGGGGAGCGGCAGCCACGGGCAAAGCCGTAACAAGCAAGAAGTCAAAACGATTCTTTAAAAAATTAGGCAGGGAGATAGAGAGGTTATAATCATGTCTTTCAGATCAGCAAAACAACGAAAAGCGGTAATGGCGAGGCTTAAAAAATCCTTAAAAATAAGTAAAAAAGGTATTGTTACTCCCGCTTTATTTCCGGTAAGAGAAAAATCAACAAAATTATTTTTAGCTTTTAATAAGCAAGGTATTGGCGGCAATCCTGTTATTGCCGATAATAAAAAAGAAGCGTTAAAACAAGCCCGGGACATATTTGGAAAAGGCGCAACCGTTGAATTTAATAAAAAAACGCGGGTTACCATAATAAGGAACCAATAACATGACACTAACCAAGGAGCACAAAAAGCTGCTTAATGAGATTCTCATGCAGCCCACCACCACGATAAGGACGGTTAAGATCAGGGGAGAGGATCATTTAGAACGCCGTTTTATCGAAGGTACAAGGATTATTATTGAGCGTATTAAGTTGAGAGGAAATCCCCATAGCATTTAATAACCGTATTAACAAAAACTCGTTAATAAGTTAATAATTATGATAAAACGCCTATTGAGTATCATAACCGTACTTCTCTTAGTATTCCCGCTAGCAGCCGCGCAAGAATATCGGCATGCGGGTTATGACGGTTACGCGCATGAGAGGGGTAATTTTGACGGCGACGTTGTTACGTTGGACGATATTATTGTAACCACGAGAGGCGTGACTAACACCAAGTACATTCCCTTATTTGACGACTTAGACGGCGACAGTACGCAAGAAATTATTATAATTGCTGATGACGATTTAAGGATATTCTCGGGTTCCGGCCTAACCGTTGAGGGCTTGTTTGATTTTGGCAGCGAGGAAGATATAGGCAACATGATAATCTTTGACATTGACGGGGATAGCACTAACGAGATTATCGTGCCGTTCGAGGACACCGAGCGCATTATAGTATTCTCGTTTAATGGCTCGGACATTATTAACGAAAGCCAAATAGAGCTTAGCGGTTTGAGTGATTTGCAAGCGGGAAGCGAGTTAATGATTAATTGCCGGGATACTAACGAGTGTTTGATAGCGTGGCAGCGCGGCCTTAACAGTATCGCAAGCGCCGGCCAAGCGCTCGGGTACGTTGAAGTATTCAATAGTACAAGTGTTGCAGGCACCGGGGTTAGTTTGCAAACAAGCGCCTCGGCGGTTAATCAACAATTATGTTTTCCAAAAATAAAAAACATTGAAGTCGCTGATTTAAAGACGGACGGGGATAAAGAGTATATTATTGGCTATAATCATGTGTTTGGAGATGGAAACGCGGGAGATACTTATTATACCGAAGCGTGGACGGTAACCGCAGGGGTTCCCACGCAAGTATGGGTGGATAGTGTTATAATCGGTAATGATGTTCTTAATGATATTGACGCGACTAATTGCGGTGATAATTGGGGCAGTTTTATGACAAGCCCGTTGACTTTTGATATTGACGCGTCAACGCCAACGCAGCAAGAAACCGCGTTTGGCTATATGATTTCTGATGATAATTATAGGATTAGGGTGTTAAACGCTGACGGTATTTTTTTAGCCCAATATCCTTTAATAGATTCGGGCGCGGGTGTTATAATAAGTAACTCGTTTAGGGCTAATTCATTCCCGGAGAGCGATAATACCCGGCTTAATGAGGTTTGCGTTATTGGTTTTGACACGGCTAATAATGAGCAAACCATGATTTGCGGCGGTGAAGATCATAGTAAATTCTTTTCAAATTATGAATATACTTTTGATCTTAGCAGCGTCAACCCCCAATTTAATGTTACCCAAGATTATCAAAATTGGAATGTGATAGCTCATAGCGCGCAGCATGATACAACCACTACCGAATTAGTTGATCTTACCGAAGTCGTGACGAGTTACGGCGTTTTTGCTGCCGATTTCGATACATGTGATATAATTGGTAATTGCCGCATGGCCTTATTGTTTCAAAACCCGATAGGCGATAGCGTACTAGTTAGTGTTGACGGTGATAACATCGGCACCGCTGACCTATGCGCTTTATCTGACACGCAGCTTAGTTATATTGACGACAGTTTAAGCAACCAACCCGCGAGGATAACAACCGTTAGATATAACCCATGCCCGGATGACACCATTAAAATTAATACCACGTTAGAAGTTACGTTAACTGTTACTGACGGCAGCCAAGGCAGCATACCCGCTGACTTGGTGAACCACAACGTTAAGGTGTACGTGGGCTTGGCTAACGAACAAGAAAGCCCGGACGTTCTTAATGTGACAAGCGGGGTTCCTCAAAACCACGTGTTTCAAATGAACCAAACCGTGAGCAACGGCAAGATCGAGGTTCGCGGTTTTGATAACGGGGTGCCGGGAACGGTTGATTTACGAGAACGTTTTTTTAACGTTGGCACTAACGGGTTAGTATTCGGAGAGAGTCAATGCACCGATATTTTTGTGGAAGATATTGAAACTTTTTTACTTAACGAAACCGCTTTTGACGGCACTTCAACAACCCAAAACGTCATTACAACATCAGCGCAAGGCGTTGGCGCGTTGTTTGGCCTCGGCGCGGGCATAACATACTTATTAGTTATGCTTATCATTATGGGTGGTATTGTTTGGCAAGGCGCTAGCACGGGCAACGCGGTTTTTGGCCTGTACGGCGCTCTAGTGGTGGGTACGGGCATGCTTGTGCTTGGCAGCATACTTAACCTTATCCCGATCGCAATTATTATAATAACGGTTGTTATCGCGGTTGCTATCGTGGCCATAGCTATTAGTCGGGTTACGCTTGGCGACAATTGATTAATCATAATGCTTAACATTAAACGATTATTCCCAAACGGTAAGAAGGGTTTTAATGACATTTATGTAATTACGGTTATACTAGCTATTCTTATCTTCACAAGCGCGTTTTTGCCGTTTGTTAATCAAGCGTTTGGCACGAGCGGCAGCGAATTTAATACTGATGGCACGTTTAACCAAGTTATTGAGGATAGCGAGAGCGTAAGCCAATTTAACGCGTTTACCGTGCTCCTTAACCTATTAAAACTTTCAATATGGGATTTTGGGGATAGTCTTGGGCTGCCGTTTTGGCTAGACGCGTTTTATACCTTGCTTGCAATCATACTAATAGTAACTCTAGCTCGCAATATATGGATTGGCGGGGGTGGTTAGATATTGAGAATACTCATAATCCCCATATTATTGATCCTTCTAAGTAGTTTAGTGTACGGTTTGGGTACTGACGAGTTTGCGCTGACCTTTGACGGCGCTACAACCCACCCCGTAAATGCCCCGCAGGGTGCTAATTTTGCCGTTATAGAGCTATTCTCCACCGATAACGTGGATATCTACATGAACGGCGTTTTATGCGAGAAGGGCAAATATGACACGTTTTTATGCAGCTCAATAGGCGACGTATTTGTTGACGCTAAGCCCGGGGAGCAGGGAGCTATCAAAATAACCGTTTTTAGCGATAACCAAGAGTTTGTTAACATAAAGACGCAACTAGACGTTTTTGGGACAGAATACCAACAAGGCGATAACGGCCGGGTGTTCTTGCAACTCTTGGATAACGGGCTACCGGTTAATGACGCGTCATGCTTCTTGGATATTTATAACGTTGATACTTCAATATTATTTGATGACGTTGTTATGATTAATCTGCCTAATAGCGACGGCTTGTATTTCTTCGATTTGATAATACCTAACGAAACGGGTGTTATGATGTTAAGCGCTGATTGTTTGTTTAGTTTTAGCCAATTCTTTTTTAACAACCCCGACTTTTTCCCTTTTCTGACCGTGCAGCCAACATTAACAACGGTAGAGGGCACCATAGCCGGAGCGCCCGGCGCGCTTAACCAATTCGACGATAGCCTGTATGTAGAGCATGATAGCAGCACCGGCGCACTCAAAGAGGCTATTTTTGAGATTTCTTGGAATGTGAGCGAAGCCATGAAAAACTTAACTAACGTAACTGATGTTACCTTATTTTATAGCGGTGAAAGCACGGTTGTGCAAACCGCTAGTTTTAGCTTGTATAATTGGTCGAGCGACAGTTTTGTTTTATTGCCTAATAATCTGGATTTCCAAGGAACCGCAGCAGCTAGTCCCCGGGGCATAGCCCAATTTGTAAGCAACTCGTTAAACAATAACGCGAGCGCGTTTATCAGCCCGGTTAACCAAACCGTAACCGCGCGGTTTAATACAAGTGCCGGCGCTGCTTTTACCGTGTTTCATAATTGGATGAACGTGCGTGTTAGTGCGGTTAGCTCTCAAAGCATTAATGACATTCGCGGCGGGGGAGAAATACACGTTAATAGTTTCGCCCAAGACATTTTTAACAACATCAGCAATATTAACGTAAACTTATCCCAAGTTATTGACGAGGTTAACGAGGTTAGCCTAGAGGTTTGGAATTTCAGCAACCGCAGCTTAACAGATTTCCCGTTTAACGTTACGCTTAACATTGACCAAAATGTTACGTTAGCGGCTAATCAAAGCGTTAACGTTAACCCGGAGCCGGCTAGCTTTGCGGTTGGCGTTTGTCCAACTAATACGTCGAGCGTGTTAATTTTGGGGTTCTTTTTCTTAATAGCGTTTGCTTTGCTTATAGCTTACTTTGCTACGGGTGGCGCGGGTTTTGGCGTGTTCAGCGGGATATTATTAATGATCTTATCTTGGTACATCGCCGGGTGCATAGCGATTTTTAGCTTAGCAATAGCATTATTTGGCTTGTTTATCGTGGTGTTGAGCGTTGTTAGGGGGAGAGAATGAGTTTAAGCGTTGGTGTTTGCGCTGCTAGCCAAGGAGAAGCCTTATTAGTGGGCTTGTTTTTGCTTGTGAGCTTGGCGTTTATGTTCTTGGCGTTTACGTTTAATGCCAAGGGGTTTTATTTATTCAGCGGGTTGCTTGGCTTAATGCTTAGTTGGTATATTGTCGGCTGCATCCCTATCGTTGGATTTTTGTACGCGTTGTTCAGCTTGTTTGTTATGACGGTTGGCGCGGTAGAGTTTAGAGCGACACCTAATTAAAAAGGCTCCCACTTTGAACCTTTTAAATCCAATATATAATTATCGCTCTCTTTTTGCTTAATTCTCTTTTCCTCTTGGATTTGTTCGCTTGCGTATTTTACGCACTCGTTCCATTTAACATGAGGGAATTTTGCGCGCAATTCTCTAGCTCGTTGCATTATGCGGTTAAGGTTCTCTTGTTGTTGTTTGGTCGGCTCGTATGGTTTGCGCGTTGCTTTATGATGCGCCAATGTCATCCATATTTTTTTGGTGCGGTTGTACCGTATTCCGTAAGTGTTGGCTTTTAGCAGCTTGTTGAGGTGGCTGCGTTCTTGGCCGCTGAAACTTTCTCTATGAGGTAGTGCGTGTTTTAAGAGCTCGTCATGGCTTGCTTTGCCGTGCTGCTTTAGGTACGCGCGGGATTTTTGCACCACTTCTTTCCAATGTATGCGGTCTAGTCCGCGGCGTTTCTCGTACATTGGCTTGGCATATAGCGGCATTTGTATATCTTCTTGTTTGGGTTCTTGCTGCGGCGTGTTGTCAAAGCTGATAATGCCGCTTAATGCCATGTCTATTAGTTGTCGTTTTTGCTCCTCGTTCATTCGCTCGTAGTGTATGTTTGCTTTCATGTGGTTGCCCCCCTATTGTATTATTTTATCCACGCTTTCGCGTCTTGTTTCTAGTATCTTCAAACTTTGCAACTCGCCACCACTTAAATATTTTATTTTGATATAGTAATGATCGTGTATAAGCGTGTTGCCGTGTTCATATACTAAGGCGATAGCGTACCATTCTTTAATGATTATGTCATCGTACCCGTATCGCCTTATTTTAAGCCTTATAGCGTCCCCGGATCGTATTTTTCTTATTTTGGTTAGTTTTGTTTTGTATGTTGCCATGGTATTATGATAACTCGCTTATCACATATTGGTAAAAATCTTTGACCTCGTTGATAAGCAGCTTTTTCTCTCCTATGCTTAAATCCCTCGATTCGAGGTATTCGAGTAATAGCTTAAATTCTTCTCGTACGCGCTTATCATTTACTAATCGTTTAACTTTTGTTTTTTTAGCCATTCTTGTATTAGCCTCGTGGTTTGTTGTTGCATCGTTTTTTCTTTACGATAGCATGCGAGCCGGTACTGTTCTTTTAGTGAGTGCTCTAGTTGTATGAATAGGGGTTTGGGGTGTTTCATGCAGGCCAAGAATAAGTTTATATTTATATAGATTTATATGCTAGAGTGGCCATAATGGAAATCTTGCA
>JABAOE010009385.1_pt1 | contig 15319 bp, 13 predicted proteins | sample 7062141 | NCBI WGS metagenome assembly JABAOE01 (sample SAMN14538627, study PRJNA623070) | marine sediment metagenome | biome: marine biome [ENVO:00000428]; feature: marine pelagic biome [ENVO:01000023]; material: deep marine sediment [ENVO:00002113] | place: India: Gulf of Khambhat ... | reverse complement strand
CAGAGCTAAATGCCATCGCGGCTGCCGCGATCAGCGGCGATAGCAATAAGCCAGTGAACGGGTATAGCAAGCCCATTGCGACGGGCACGCCAAGCACGTTGTAAATAAAGGCACCGAACAGGTTTTGATAGACGTTTCGCATGGTGGCGCGCGAGATTTCCATAGCCGTAACGACACCTGTCAAGCTGCCCTTGATAAGAGTGATGTCACTGGCCTCGATGGCGACATCGGTACCCGTGCCAATGGCCATACCAACATCAGCCTGGGCGAGGGCTGGCGCATCGTTAATTCCGTCGCCGACCATCGCGACGACCTTGCCCTCGAGCTGTAGCTTTTGGATTTCATGGGACTTGTCCTGAGGAAGGACGTCCGCGAGTACGCGATCAACACCGACCTGGCGTGCGATCGCCTCTGCGGTGCGTGCGTTGTCACCGGTGATCATCACCACCTCGAGTTCCAGATCGTGCAATGCCTTGATCGCACGAACGGAATCTTGCTTCAGTGTATCGGCAACTGCGACTAAGCCTGCTGCTTCGCCATCCGCCGCGACATACATCGGCGTCTTGCCGTCGGCGGCGAGGCGTTCCCATTCTGAGGTGAGATCGTCAGTATCGATGCCGCGATCCCGAAGCAGCTTCGCATTGCCTAATAGCAGCTCATGCTCGCCGACACGTCCACTCACGCCGTGGCCAGGAATTGCAGCGAAGTCTGACGCATTCGGTAGGCTCAGTTCACGAGTTTCAGCACCACGGACGATCGCCTCGCCGAGAGGGTGCTCGGAGCCCTTTTCCAGTGCCGCGGTCCAGGCCAGGAGTTCATCTTGAGAGAAGCCGTCCGTGACGATCACGTCAGTCAGCTCCGGTTCTCCTTTGGTTATTGTTCCGGTCTTGTCTAGGACAATCGCGTCGATGCGTTTGGCGGTTTGCAGGGCATCGCCTGATCTAATTAGAATCCCGTTTTCTGCGCCCTTTCCAATACCGACGGTCAGCGAGGTAGGTGTGGCTAGGCCAAGCGCACAAGGACACGCGATAATTAGCGTCGTGACCAGCACGATAATCGCGTACACGATTCGGGGTTCGGGGCCGATGTTGTACCAAACCATAAACGCCAGCACACCGAGAATCATGACGGTCGGAACGAAATACGCAGCGACTTGATCCACGACTCTCTGTATCGGCGCTTTCGAGCCCTGTGCGTCCTGCACCATACGAATGATGTTGGCGAGTGCTGTATCCTTTCCAACCTTGGTCGCCTCGAATGTGAAACTGCCGGTCTTGTTGAGCGTGGCACCGATAACCTCGTCACCCTTGCGCTTCTCGACTGGAATCGATTCACCGGTAATCATGGATTCGTCCACGCTACTCGCGCCTTGAATAACTGTTCCATCCACTGGAACTTTCTCTCCGGGCCGGACAATCACGTGGTCGCCAGCCAAGACTTCCTCCACGGGAATGTCGTGTTCTTCACCGGCACGCATCACACGCGCAGTCTTAGCCTGTAGCCCTACGAGCTTCTTAATGGCTTCCGATGTCTTGCCTTTCGCTCTGACTTCCAGCGCCATGCCTAATACAACTAGCGCGACCACGACGGTGGAGACATCCCAGAACGCTTCTGCGAGCGCCTGTGTCGGAAACCACTGCGGAAACAGAACTGCGACCGCCGAGTACAGGAATGCGGCGCTGATTCCCGAAGCGATCAGCGTATGCATGTTGGCGGTACGATGCTTGAGCGCAGACCACATCCCTGTGTAGAACTGAGATCCTGACCACAGAAGTACAGGTAGCGTCAGGAGTCCAAGGACTCCCCAGACGACCCGCCGATTCGTGCTTCCCATCGGCATCCACTCGCGCAGCCCCGGGATGAAATCGGGGTAGCTAAACAGCATGACCGGAATCGAGACGATGGCCGCGAACCAGAACTTGTACATCAGCCCTCGGTATTCGGCTTCTTGCTGGCTAGCATGCCGATCCACGCTCTCTTCGGTACCTTCCATTGCGGGCTCAAGCGCGTAGCCGCTTTCTTCGACGGCACTGCTCAAGCCGTCGACATCTATAAGGGAGGGTCGATATTCGATTTCGACCTCGGAGGTGGCCGAGTTCACTGACGCCGAGATCACACCAGCAGATTTCTCGAGCGCTGTTTCTACTTGTGAGACACAGGAGGCGCAGCGCATTCCCGTGATTGCCATTCGAGTCTTCGTCGCGCCCGGGGTAAACCCCTCTTGGCGAACCGCGTCTGTCAATGCACCCACTGACGTCGCCTCCGGGTCATATTCCACCGTGACAGATTTTTCTGCCAACCTGACATGTGCTTTTGAGACGCCGTCGACTCGACGGAGAGCTGACTCGACGCGCTCCGCACAGCGGATACAAGTCATGTCCTCGATCGTTAGATTTAGTTGCTGCATGGCTGTCTCCGAATCTCCCCGATNNACCGATCTCAAGAAAATCTGGATTCAGATATCGGTGGGGCGGAACAATTAGATTAGTAGGTGCCGGGACGTTTTTAGTCACTCGTCCGGCCAAATCGAAGCGCGATCCATGGCATGGGCAGAAGTAGCCGCCAAGCCAGTCCTCGCCGAAATCCTCGCTCGCGACCTCGGGATGAAATGACGGTACACAGCCGAGATGTGTGCACAGTGCCGTGACGACCAGGTATTCCGGGCGAATGGATCGAGTGGCATTTTTCGCGTATGGAGGCTGTTGCGTTTCGACAGTCGAGTCGGGGTCGCGGAGTTGATCGCGCCAGTGAGCCTCGTTCAATCGTTCCAGCATGTCCGGTGTCCGAAGTAGGATCCAGATGGGCCGCCCGCGCCAGACGACGGTGACCTGTTGTCCCGCTTCGAGCCGAGTTAAGTCCACGGTCACTGGTGAGCCGATCGCGCGCGCCTTTGCACTCGGTCGAAATGAGGCGGCAAAGGGGTATATTGCAGACCCGGCGCCGACAAGACCGGTAGTTACGGTGGCTGCCACGAGAAAGTGGCGGCGCGTCCTATCGTCTTTCATCTCGTCGCCACGTGACTCGGGCGTGCTTGTCTCAGCACGTCGTTGATCTTGGGTCACGCTCGGTTTCTGATTCACGACATCGGTTTCCTGCCCTAGGCTTCCGAAACTCCGCCTGGTGGCGCCGGGGTCGGCTCGTCATCTGGCTCCTCGAGCGCGACGGCGTCGATGAGTCGGCACAGGCTGTTGTGATCCGGTGGCTGATCAGGGATCTGGCTCCAGGTTTTGATCGCATCAGACATTCGCCGTTGAAGCCGTATCGCCTCCTCTAGACGTTTTGCGTTGTCCTCCGTTCGTTGATGGATAATCTTGCGAACTTGGGGGCAGGGTGTGACGCCCCCTGCCGCGTCGTGGAGGATCAGCTTGATATCGCTAAGTGTGAATCCAACCTGCTTGGCCCGGCAGATGAATCGCAGCCGATAGAGGTCCGACTCTGAGTACTCTCGATACCGGTTGTGCGCATTGCGTGTCGGGCGCAGTAAGTCACGCTGTGTGTAGTAGCGCACTACATGAGGCGCGATACCGGCACGTGTAGCTAGCTCGTGCACCCGCATTGTCGGCTCCCATTCATGTTCATGCCTTGTGACTAATCAGTTCGACGGACGATCTCCGTTGAACGCTTCGCGCATGTATGCTAGCACGTTAATGACGTCGTTCGCCGTTAAAGAAGGGTCTCCGCCTTTGGCTGGCATGGCGAGCGCTGAGCGCGTCGTTTGATATCCGTTCCAAATACTCTCGCCGAGCTCTTGATCAGTCTTCGCGAGAACGCCAGTCGCGTCTGTTAGGTCCGCTACGCCTGGAAGCGCGCCTCGGCCGTCTGCGCCATGGCAAGCGATGCAAGTTCTCGAATAAACGGTCTCGCCAGCAGCGCTGTCGAGTGGTGCGGGTTCAGGGAACTCGAAGTTGCTCGATGACTGTGGCGCCGGCCCGTTCGTTCGCACCGGTGTCGGCTGGTTGCTCGCCTGCAAAAACGCCAGAACTTCGCGAGCATCCGTGCCGGTCAGTCCGGCACGAACTCGCATGTGAGAAATAATGACGCTCCACTGGTCGTCGCGGAACTCCTGAGGATCGCGAGTGTTGTGGCAGCGGTCGCAGGTATTGGCCCAGATTAATGCACCCGTCTCGCCATCGTTGTCATCACTTGCCTGACCAAACGCCTGAAAGTTCAAAAGAAGGCCCAGAGAGAGCCACCAAACACCATGCTTGAATATATTCATTTTGCGCTCCCCTAGAATCCGTACGCCAGCTGGAACAACCAACGGTTGTCGTCTGTGGATGCGCCAGCGTCGTTGCTGTTAATTTCGTAGGCAAGCTTCAATATCGCACTGGCTGACATCAAGCGGTTGACGCCTATCATCCATTGTTGCTGTCGCTGACTGGCGTGCGGGGAATCGAAGTCGGCGTAACGCAGGGTGCCTTGCCATCGATTCTGTGCGAAGCTGTAGTTCCCTTGTAGATACCATGCCTCCCACTCGCCTCCCTCAGGGGCGACACTGACGGACGCAGCGCCGATGTCCTGACGAATGTACTCACCGCGGATCTCAGCGTTAGTCCAGTGATAGACGAAGTCGACTCCGAAAGCCTCGTAGTCGCGTATCGGCTCATCCTCGACATCGATCCCATCATCGGTCGTGACGGTGGTATCTCCGACTGCGGCAGAGAGGCCGATCTCGAAATGCAGACTGGGCTGAAAGCCGAGTCGGCCTCCGACGACTTGCTTGCCATCCGCATCTCGGGTGAAACCGTCGGTCAGGATGCCATGGACCTCTCCGTCTTCTGCTTCGAGTTCCGGTCCGTTCCCGAGGTAGAGCGAGTAGTTCAATCGGTTCTCGCCGATTGGGACACCTCCACGTAGCTGAACTCCGATCTCCGCTTCGGGGGCGGCTCCATCATGTCCATAACCTGGGGGCGCCGATGGTAGTCTGTTAACCCAAGCGGGATGGAGGTTCTGACGAAAATAACCGATCGGGCTTAAAAATTTCCCGGCACTCAGCGTTAGGTAGTCGTTAAAAAAATAGCTAACGTTCGCATACTCGAGGTGGCTTTCTGTTTCGCCATGCTCTTCGAGTTCAAGTTCGAGTTCGGCTTCGAAGAAGACGCGGTCCCGATACTGCACAAGAAACAGAGGATTGAACGTGACTGGTGCAAAGACTTCGGTTTGATTCTCGACATCAGTGAAGCCGGCTGACGCATATCCGGCGAAGTGAAAAGCTCTTGCCGCCTGACGCCACTCTGCGGCCTCGTTTGCTGTCGTGGAAAGCGTGTTCGTTTGCCGGCGCGTGACTTCAAGATCGCGGCGTAGTGCCTCGATCTCGTCTTGAAGGCTATCAAGTGTCGGTGCAGGTGCTGGATTTTCCTGCGCAAAGATCGATGGGCTTCCGACCATTCACAATGCGGTGCTGCCGATAAGAGCGTGCAGCGTCTCTCGCCTCATGCCTTTTCTCCTTTCATCTTCAATATCCTTGAGGTTCTCTTCAGGGTTGAATCGATCGCAGGCCGTGTCGACGCCAAAGTAGAAATAGCGCGGGAATGACTGCTAAGGTCAGTACGGTTGCGCTGATCATTCCGCCTACCATCGGAGCGGCGATGCGTCTCATGACTTCGGAGCCTGTTCCGCTGCCGATCATGATCGGCAGAAGTCCAGCGACGATGGCAGCAACGGTCATCATGATGGGTCGAACACGCAAGACTGCACCTTCGATGACGGCTTCTCGCACATCTTCGCGGGTGAGCTCGCGGCCCTGCTCCTCGACAACTTGGGTGCGGCGTCTAAGGGCCTGCTCGAGGTAGACCAGCATTACGACTCCGATTTCAACGGCTACACCGGCTAGCGCAATAAATCCGACACCGACAGCGACCGATAAGTCATAGTCAAGCAAGTAGAGAAGCCATACGCCTCCGACTAGGGCCATTGGCAACGTGCCCATGATGATCGCTACCGAAGCAAACCGACGAAAATTCAGATACAGCAGCAGAACGATGATTGCCAAGGTGACCGGGCCCACCAAGCTCAAGCGTTCCTGAGCGCGTAGCATGTACTCGTACTGACCTGACCATGCGAGCGAGTATCCCGCAGGTAGCTCGAGCTGCTCATCGACGACGCTTTGCGCTTCCGCGACATACGAGCCGATGTCTCGATCGCGGATATCGACGTATGTCCAGCCATTAAGACGTGCGTTTTCGCTCTTAATAATCGGTGGGCCATCGATTACTTTGACATTTGCAACGTCGGCGAGCGCGATTCGTGCACCTTCGGATGTCACGATCGGAAGGCGCTTCAGGCGTTCCACCGAGTCGCGAACATGTTGTGGGTAACGTAGATTAACGGGATAGCGTTCGAGGCCTTCTACCGTCTGCGTGACGTTCATGCCCCCGATCGCCGTGCGTACGATATCCTGAACGTCTTGAATATTGAGGCCGAATCGGGAGGCGCGTCCGCGATCGATGTCTACGTCAACGTACCGACCGCCTGCCACACGTTCCGAATACACGGACAATGTGCCGGGAACGGTTGCGATGATCTCTTCGAGTCGTCGGCCAATGCCTTCAATGACGGTCAAATCTGGGCCGGCAACCTTGATGCCAACTGGCGTCTTGATGCCGGTCGCCAGCATGTCAATTCGGGTTTTTATCGGCATCACCCAGGCGTTGGTCAGGCCTGGAAAACGAACCAAGCTGTCGAGCTCCGAGCGGAGTAGCTCGGGCGTCATTCCTTCGCGCCATTCCTCTCTGGGCTTAAGCTGGATTACGGTTTCCACCATGGTCAGGGGCGCAGGATCAGTTGCCGTCTCGGCACGTCCAATCTTGCCGAAGACACTTCTGACCTCCGGCACCGTTCGGATCAATCTGTCAGTTTGTTGTAGGAGCTCGCGCGCTTTGCCAATGGATACGCCAGGATACGTCGTCGGCATGTACATCAGGTCGCCCTCGTCGAGCGGCGGCATGAACTCCGAACCTAGCTTGGTAACTGGCCAAAGGCCGACTACCAATATCAGCGTCGCCAAGGCCAATACCGTCTTCGGAAAGCGGATTACCATGTAGATGCAGGGGCGATAAGCGAAAATCAACGCACGGCTGATTGGGTTTTTCTCCTCGGGCGTCACACGTCCGCGAATGAAGTAACCCATGAGTACGGGAACTAGCGTGATCGATAGTCCCGCCGCAGCTGCCATAGCGTACGTCTTGGTGAAGGCGAGCGGTGCGAACAGCCGACCTTCCTGAGCCTCCAAAGTAAACACCGGCAAAAAGCTCAATGTGATGATAAGTAATGAAAAGAACAGTGGCGGCCCGACTTCATTGGCCGCGGTAGTCATGATCCGCCATCGGTTTTCGTCGTTGAGCGGTTCACGCTCTATGTGCTTGTGGACGTTCTCTATCATTACGATTGCTGCGTCCACCATCGCGCCGATCGCGATTGCAATGCCTCCCAGCGACATGATGTTGGCGTTAATGCCCTGCAGCTGCATGACGATAAACGCGACGAGGATGCCGACGGGAAGACTGAGAATGATCACGGCGGAAGAACGAAGATGAAAGAGAAATACGGCGCAGACGAGCGCAACAACCAGAAATTCCTCGACGAGTTTTTCCTCGAGAGCATTCACCGCACGCTGAATCAGGGAGGAACGGTCGTAGGTCGTGACGATCTCAACGCCTTCCGGTAGGCCCTGCTGCAAGCTTGCAAGCCTGGCTTTTACGGCATCGATAGTCGCTAGTGCGTTCTCACCCCATCGCATGACGATGACGCCACCGACGACTTCACCTTCACCGTCGAGATCGGCGATGCCGCGTCGCATTTGTGGTCCCAATTGAATCTCCGCGATATCGGCGAGTACGAGTGGTGTTCCATTCGCATCAACACCAAGCGGAATCTGTGAGAGATCTTCCAAGCTTTTGAGGTAGCCGGAGGCGCGGACCATATATTCGGCTTCGCCCATTTCAACCACGGAGCCGCCGACTTCCTGGTTGCCCGATTGAATCGCCTGCCGCACGCGCGCCAGCGTTATTCCGTATGCACGTAGCTTGTCGGGATCGAGGACGACTTGATATTGCCGAACCATGCCGCCAACCGTCGCGACTTCGGCCACTCCGGGTACTGTCTGCAGCTCGTACTTTAGAAACCAATCCTGGAGGCTTCGAAGCTCGGCAAGATCGTGCTGCCCTGTTCGATCGACAAGCGCATACTCGAAGATCCAGCCAACGCCGGTAGCGTCGGGACCAAGCGCCGGTCGCGCCGCTTCTGGCAGCGTACCGGATACCTGGTTAAGGTATTCGAGGACGCGCGTGACCGCGCCCAGTACAAATCCGTTCCGTCTTCGAAGATGATGTAGACGTAAGAATCTCCGAAGAAGGAATAGCCTCGGACTGTGACTGCGCCCGGTACCGCGAGCAATGCCGTGGTTAGCGGGTAAGTTACTTGATCCTCGACGACTTGAGGTGCTTGTCCGGGATACGCGGTCTTGACGATGACCTGGACGTCGGAGAGATCAGGTATCGCGTCAATGGGTGTCTGTCGAAGAGAATAAATCCCCCACGCCGTAAGTAGTGCCGTGACGACCAGAACGAGAAATCGATTCTCGATTGACCAGCGAATGATAGCTGTGATCATGGATCGTCGACCTAGTGATCGTGAACCATTGGCTGGAGCTCGATCGCGATCACGACATATGCGCCGCTCTCAGCCCGCTCGATAGTTACCTGAACTGAGCTGCCAACTTCGAGCTCTTCGAGCAGCCCTAAATCGACTACGGGTAGAGACATCGTCATCGCGGGCCAGTCCCAAGCAGGGATTGCTTCATGCTGCAGACGGACTGCGCTCTGTTCGGGTTCAAGCGCTACTACGACAGCACTCACATTCGCACGAGACTCTTGCTCTACGGAGGCCGATTCGGGGTCTGATTGGTTCAGACGCGAGAACTCGGCATCGATATTGGATTCTGAGTCAATGAGAAATTGACCAGATACGACGATCTGGTCGTCAAGGCTGAGACCGCTGCGAATCTCCACACGGTCACCGGCCTCCATTCCTACCTCGACGACTTGCGATCGAAACCGCCCGTCGCCAAGGGCAAGAACGACCCGGTCCGCGACTCCTCCGCGAATGATCGCAGCCCGAGGAATGTGTAACGTAGGCTCGGTCTCGCTGCCGTAAATCAACACGCGTGCGAACATGTTTGGTCGCAGCGTTTCGTCGGGGTTATCGAATCGTACCCGCACGGTCGAGGTGCGAGTCCGAGCATCCAATTCCGGGTACAGATAGTCCACAGTACCCGCCCATACTCGACCAGGCAGGTAGTCGAGTCGCACTTCTGTTCGCTGGCCTTCCTCGACCCACGGACTGTCGCGCTCGAACACCTCGGCGAGTACCCAAATGGTGTCGAGCTCGGAGAGACTCATCACTGTCGTATGCGGATTGACGTGAACACCCTCTCGCACGTGGAGGCTCGCGACGAATCCACTCGATGCTGCGAAGACGCTAACCCGGTCGCGAACGAACCCCTCGTTCGTGAGCGTCTCCACCTGGTTTGGCGTCATTCCGAGATAGAGCAGGCGGTCGCGAGATGCGGCCAGAAGCGAGCTCGAGTTACTTGTCAGTGCGGCCAGATACTCTTCCTGCGCGCTAACCAACGTAGGCGAGTAGATCTCAAACAGAACCTGGCCGCGTTCGACGCGCTCCCCAGTGCTCTTTACGCCGAGACGCTCGATCCATCCATCGACTCGCGTATTAACCTGCGTGAGTGTCTCTTCATCGAAGCCAACGTAACCGACGGTATCGATTACACGTGAGAGGGTTCCGCGCTCAACTGATGCCGTTCGTACCCCGAGGTTCGCCACGACCTGGGGCGAGATTTGGACTACGCCCGATTCGTCCTCGTCGTCTGCGCAGACCGCAACTAGCTCCATGCCCATCGGAGAAAGTCCTGGCTCATCACGGCGATAGTTCGGATCCATCGGCGCCTGCCAATAGAGAACTTCCTCGCAGGAAGAGCTAGCTGTCGTCGGCGACTCGGTTTCAATCGCCGGCGTGAACCACCGGCCGGCTATCCACCCGACGACCAGCATCAGTAACAAGGCACCAGCGACCCCCAACTTCCTCATTGCACGCCTCCGAGATTCGCAAGCACTGCATATGTCTTGGCACGATCGGTGCGTAACCGCAGGTGATCCAGTCGTATCTCCAGCTCAGAGATGTAGGCGCGCATCACGTCCACGAAGTCACCCGCATCACTTTGGTAGGCGACTAGCGCGGCACGAGCCTGTTCGGCTGCTTGGTTAAGAATCAGTCTGTCGTACAGAGCGACGCGTTCGCCGAGTTCCTCCCAGTGGCGATACTCGGATTCCAGTCGTTGCAGTAGTGCGCGCTCGAGCTCCGATTTGGAATACACTGCTGCGCGACGTTCACTCCGGGCAGCACCGACGAGCCGATCCTGGCGTTGACCTCGGAACAACGGCACATCAACCGTGAATACTAGGCTTACGAAATCAGAGCGCGGATCGCCGTTAGGCAAGCGCCCATCGCGATACCCGTAGTTAAGATCGATTGCCCAGCTTGGCTTGTAACGCTGCTCGGCAAGGGCAATTCCTGCATCGCGCGCGTCTATTCGCGCTTCGGCAGCGAGAAGTGCAGGATGCCTGAGCAACTCAGCCTGAAGCACCTGGAGAGTTGGCAAATTGTCCCAGGGAGGTAAGCCCTCTGTCAGCGGGCGCGCGGCATCGGCCGCGCCAATCCACTGCGTCAAGGTTGCCCGAGAACTCTCGATCTCCTTGCTGATATCGAGCAGACGATCATCGAGGCGGCTCAATTCGAGCTCCGCGCGAAGCAGGTCTTGTTGGTCCCTGACGCCGACTGTGTAGAAGGAGCGAGTGATGGTAACGAGCCCGCTGAAGAGAGGTCGTGTCTCGCCGACAATGAGCTGAGATTGCTCCCAAAGGTAGACGTCGAGCCACGATTCGCGTACGGCAGCCAAGACATCTCGCCCACGGCTGTCGGCTTGTGAGGCCATGTCGGATGCAAGAGCCTCAAATTGGCGAGTCCGCCACTCGCGTGTATCACCCGGTGGAAAGGCTTGGCGCACACCAAGTTGTGCTTGCGTCATCCCCTCGGTTGAGAAGCCTCCTGCTTCAAGCGGGTAATTCAGCAGCCCGGCTCGAATTTGAGGGTCCGGCAATTGCCCAGCGTACGTCGCCTCTTCGCGGAGAGCTTCGGCTCGCGCAATTAGACTCTCTTGACCCGGCTCCTCACGCATCGCCAGGACCTCCGCCTCGGGTATAGAAAGTGGTGTTGCCGAGAGCGTAGGCGCAACGAGCGCGCCGACGGCGAGAATGCTGAGCCGGTGCCAGATTCGTTGGAGTTGTTGATGAATCGGAATATGGGCGATGCCGTGTAGGGCCTGCATGAACGATATCCTCGGGTAATCAGAGTGAAAGGCGGTCAACGATTAAGAGATCTCGAATTCAGAAAGCTGCGGGAGCCAGCGCTTCTGCCGAACCTGAAGCGAGGAAATTGCGTTCATTCAATCGCCCCGTGCACATCACGCTCTTCGCTCGTATGTCCCTCTGACCGGCCAGACCTTTACCTTGATTTCACGTACAGCCTACAAGCTGTGTGTTAGATGCAAGTCAAGCGTTCGCTTGCTCAATGCGCGTGGGAATGCATCGAGTCCCCAGCCGAGTGGGCCGCTGTTACGCTGAATCGAACAACGCCTGCAATGATGTGAGTATCGGCTCCGACAGCGCGCCAATGAACAAGATACTCACCCGCGTCCAGGCTAGGTGTCGCAAATGTAAAGCTCTGGCTCGTCTCTCGGGTTATTGGCCCGTCCGAGATCGTCACGCCCTCAGTAGTTTCGATAGTGAGGCCGATCAGATGCACGGCGTCNNCGGCGTCAGAGAAGTGCAGCGTGATTTCGTCGGGGGCAGCCTCTAATACGGCCTGGTCCTCCGGCACAGAGGCTGATAACTGCGTATGCGCGGTCGCTGCGTGGCTTGCTAGCAGAAGCAAGATCGCCATAACTGTGGCCTTTGTCATCGAATTCTCCATCTAGTTGACTCTCCGTAAGCTCTTCTGGGGCCCGATCTAGGGTCTTGCGGGTCCGCCCCCATGCCCTTGGACCATAACTAGGGGTCCCTGTCCTCAGCGTGACTTGACCATTACAGTTGTGTAATGTTTTTGTAATTTTCCTAACAGCAACACTTGGATAATCTCGAACGCTTCCAGATCACGTGACGTTGAGCTGCCACAATGACGCCTGCGCGGCAGAGACAAGTTCGCCCATTAGCGGTCTTGAGATGAAAATCCTAATCGTCGAAGACGAGCCAAAGACCAGCGAGTATCTACAACAAGGGCTCGGTGAAGCGGGTTTTTTGGTGGAGCTTGCGCGTAGTGGTCTGGATGGGCATCACCTTGCCCTAACCGAGCAGTACGATCTGATTATTCTGGACGTCATGTTGCCTGATCTTGATGGTTGGCGGATTCTTCAGTCCCTGCGCGAGGCGGGAAACAAGGTCCCTGTTTTGTTTCTCACTGCCCGTGACACCGTTGATGATCGAGTCAAGGGGCTCAACCTCGGCGCCGACGACTATTTGGTCAAGCCTTTTGCGTTCGCCGAGCTATTGGCGCGCGTACGCACGCTATTGCGACGTGGGTTGATACCAGCCAGCGAGACTACACTCACGGCGGCAGATCTAGAGCTCGATTTGATGCGGCGCCGCGTCACCCGAGCCGGCCAGCGTATACAGCTCTCAGCAAAGGAATTCGCCTTGCTCGAGCTTCTCATGCGGCATCAAGAGGAGGTCTTGCCGCGGTCTTTGATTGCGTCACAAGTCTGGGATATGAATTTCCACAGCGATACCAATGTTATTGATGTTGCGATTCGACGTCTGCGTGCTAAGGTGGATGACGATTTCGAGCCGAAGCTCATCCATACGGTGCGAGGGATGGGTTACATGCTCGATGCGTCCGGTGACACGTGAACGTGCCTGTGCACCGCCCGATTTCACTTGCGCTCAGGTTGACACTGCTTTTTGGCGTCGCAGCCGCCACAGTCTTTCCTGTGTTCGGCTGGGTCATCAGTCGCTCCGTGGAAGATCATTTCGCGGAAGGAGACACTCAGGAGCTCGAGCTCATCGCGCACGCCGTTGAAGATGTGCTGTCAGATGAACGTTCCACGCTGGAATCCTCCGAGACTGAACGAAGGTTCGACGATATTCTCATCGGGCACCACAGTGCTTCACTGTACATAGAGGATCAGACCGGCCAGCACCTCTACGCGAGCCCCGGCGCAGTTCGTTTCTCTGTCGAGAACGACCTGTCGGAGCCGACGACGGAGAGTGTCGTTCGGTTATTGGTGGATCGCGATAACAGCTATCGCGTCCTAACAAGACGCTTTCGTAGCAGCAGTGTGGGGTCGGAGAGGCTCTATACCATGCGGGTCGCTGTGCCGATTGATTATCACTTGCAGTTTCTCTCATCTTTTCGCCGGACCCTGTGGCTCATGGTGGCAAGCAGTATCGGCATAATGAGCCTCATGGGCTGGGTTGCGGTTCGGCAAGGACACGCGCCGCTTCGGGAAATCGTCGCGCAGATTCGCCGAATTAGCGCCGAGGCACTGGGTGACCGCGTATCGCCTGAGACCGTGCCCAGTGAGCTATCCGACTTGGCCGTTTCGTTCAATGAGATGCTCGGCCGTGTCGATGAAGCGTTTCATCGGCTTGCTGATTTCAACGCCGACATCGCTCATGAGCTTCGTACACCGATAACGAATCTAACGACGCAAACCGAAGTCGCGCTCACTCGAGCACGTAGCGTCGATGAATATAGGGAAGTCCTGTATTCGAACAAGGAAGAGTATGAGCGCATGGCCCAGATGGTCGGTGACATGCTGCTGCTCGCTCAGGCCGATCACGGAGAGTTGAAGAAGAACGTTGTCGAAGTGGACCTCTGCCAGGAGCTTGATGGGCTCTTCGAGTACTATGAAGGTTGGGCCGACGAGCGCGGCGTCTCGTTGTCCCGGCACGGCTGTGCGGAAACGGTAGGCGATCGCCTGATGCTCCGACGAGCGTTAGGAAATTTGCTCTCGAACGCAATTCATCACACTCCCGCTGGTCAGGTCGTACGCGTAGAAATAACTACGCTCGACGACGATAAAGTTCGGGTCAGCGTCGAGAATCCCGGTCCGGAAATAGCGCCTGAACATCTCTCAAAGTTGTTCGATCGGTTCTATCGTGTTGATCCGTCGAGACAACGTGGCGATGTTGGAGCCGGTCTTGGGCTCGCTCTGGTTAAATCGATTGTTGAGGCTCACGGCGGGGGCGNNAGCCGATGGCCGTACAAGGTTTAGGATTACGTTACCCAAAGTAGCTACGCCAGTCTGCTAGCCGTACACGCGAACAATTCCGTTGGAGCCCGGCTGGATACGAGTCAAACACCAGGTGACGTTCTTCCTCGATTAGCCCGGTGGTTTCGCGGCTCCGTACGAGTTTTATGAAGGAGAACAGTGATGAGTGGCGTATCCTATTGTTATGAGACGATGCTCGAAGGACTCACGTTCGAGGACGCTGTAGCGCGGGTGACAGACTCGCTAAAAGGCCAGGGGTTTGGTGTTCTCACTGAGATTGATGTGAAAGAGACGCTTAAGAAGAAGCTCGATCTCGACTTTCGACGATATGTCATTCTCGGTGCCTGTAATCCACACCTCGCCCACCAAGCCTTGGAAGTCGAGCCGCAGATCGGACTCCTGCTGCCCTGTAATGCCGTCGTGCAGGAAGCCCCGAGCGGAGAAGTGGCGGTCTCCATCGTCGATCCGAGGGCGATGTTCGAGTTAGTAGACAACCCGGCAATGGCCGCAGTTGCTGAAGAGGCAGACGCTAGGATCCGCGAAGTCATTCGTGCACTAGAGGCGTCGGAATAGGGCTATCGGCCGGAGCGGTTTTTCTCGGAATCAGGGGAGGGTGGCTGCGGTAACGCGTGCACGATTCCTCTGTGGCAGTCAATGCAAGTCATGTTGCGCTCGGCCGCGGATGCGTGCACTCCGCGAGCGATGTTCCCTTGAGCGACTAGATTCATAGCCTCGCGTAAGCTAACTTTCAACCCGGATCAGTTAATGTGGGCAGGTCATCCCAATGGCCGCCTTTCGAGAATTTGGCGTCGCTGCTCTGGGGATATTGGCACAACGCGTCGGTATACGTCTTGAGCTGCGAGAGATCTATGGGCTCTCTGGTCTCTTGGTGGGGCATGCACGATCTGCAAGAGGCTTTTTGGTTCTCTCCGCGACCAGCCTGCTAGACTCCTCGATCGATTCCGCGCGACCCTGATTTTC
>JABAOE010002163.1_pt3 | contig 15324 bp, 12 predicted proteins | sample 7062141 | NCBI WGS metagenome assembly JABAOE01 (sample SAMN14538627, study PRJNA623070) | marine sediment metagenome | biome: marine biome [ENVO:00000428]; feature: marine pelagic biome [ENVO:01000023]; material: deep marine sediment [ENVO:00002113] | place: India: Gulf of Khambhat ... | reverse complement strand
CGCAACATGGTCCACCCGATCAGGGCGGAGCGGGGCGACGTGGCGGCGGCGCTCGCGGCCGCACCCCACGTGTTCGAGCAGACGTTCCGGGTCCACCAGGTCCAGCAGTGCCCGATCGAGACCCACGTCTCGGTGGCATGGCTCGACGAGGACGAGCGAATGGTGATCCGCACGGCCACGCAGGTGCCGTTCCACACGCGGCGGATGGTCGCGCCCCTGCTCGGCATGGACATCAAGGACGTGCGGGTCATCAAGCCCCGCATCGGCGGCGGCTTCGGCGCCAAGCAGGAGATGCTGATCGAGGACATCGTCGGCCTTCTCGCCAAGGCCACCCGCCGGCCCGTTCGCCTCGAACTCACCAGGGAGGAGGAGTTCGTCTCCAGCCGGACCCGGCATCCCCAGACGATCACCTACCGCACCGGGGTCGACGACGACGGCAAGCTCGTGGCCCAGTCGATGCACATCATCGGCAACACCGGGCCCTACGGCACCCACGGCTACACGGTCCAGACGGTCAGCGGCCTCCGGGGGCTCAGCTCCTACAACTGCCCGAACAAGAAGTTCGACTGCGACGTCGTGTACACGAACATCCCCGTCCCCGGTGCCTACCGGGGCTACGGCGCGCCGCAGGCCGAGTTCGCCCTCGAGGCGCACATGGAGGACGTCGCCCACGGGCTGGGGCTCGATCCGATCGACTTCAAGCGCCGCAACTGGGTCACCACCGGGTCCGAGCTCGACATCGCGCCGCATCTGGGCGAGCGGGCGGTGGCCGAGGAGGAACTCGACGAGTACCCGAAGATCATGTCGGAGGGGATCGAGGAGTGCGTGGCCCAGGCCCTCCGGGAGATCCGGTGGCACCGCCGGGAGGACCCCGCGTGGAAGGCCCCGGCCGACCGGCCCCACATCCGTCGGGGTCTCGGCTTCGCCTTCTGCATGCACGGCACCGCCATCCCCTTCCTCGACATGGGCGGCTGTTCGATCAAGCTCAACGACGACGGGTCGTTCAACATGCTGGTCGGCGCGACCGACCTCGGCACCGGCGCCGACACGGTGCTCGGTCAGATCGCGGCCGAGGTGCTGGGCGTGCCGCTCGACGACATCAAGGTGTATTCGAGCGACACCGACATGACGCCCTTCGACACCGGTGCCTACGCCAGCTCCACGACCTACATCTCGGGGACCGCGGCCCTCCAGGCGGCGGAGGCGGCCCGCAAGCGGATCAAGGAGCGGGCCGCCATGCTCCTCGACGTCGAGGAGCCCTGCACGATCGAGCTGCGGGACCGCCGGGCCTACGCGCCCGACGGCCGGTCGGTGAGCATGGAGGACATCGCCCTCGACTCGCTCCACACGCAGGAGCAGGAGCAGATCATGGGCACGTCGTCGTACGTGTCGCCCGACTGCCCGCCCCCGTTCGCGGCCCAGTTGGCCGAGGTCGAGGTCGACGTCGAGACGGGCCAGGTCACCGTCACCAAGCTCGTGATGGCCGTCGACTGCGGGGTGGCCATCAACCCGATCACCGCGAGCGGGCAGGTGGAGGGGGGCATGACCCAGGCCCTCGGGTACGCCCACTGCGAGGAGTTCGCCTTCGACGACGACGGCCGGGTGGAGAACGCCTCGTTCGGCCCGTACTGGATCTACCGGGCCGACGAGATGCCCGAGACGGTCGTGTACCTCGTCCAGACCATGGAGGACAGCGGCCCGTTCGGCGCCAAGGCGGTGGCCGAGATCCCCAAGGACGGCGTGGCCCCCGCCGTGCGCAACGCCATCCTCGACGCCACGGGTGTGGCCATCAACGACCTCCCCTTCACCCCCGAGCGGGTCTGGACCGCACTGCGGGACGCATGACCCTCGTTCTCGGCGACTGGCTCCTCACGGCCGCCGACGAGCCGGCCCGGCGGGGGATCGGGGTCCGGGTGGTCGACGGCGTCGTCGACGCGGTCGGCACCCACGCCGAGTTGCGGGCCGCCCACCCCGACGACGACGTGGTCGACGCGGCCGGACACGTGGTGCTGCCGGGGTTCGTCAACGCCCACGTCCACCTGTACGGCACGCTGGCCCACGGGATCCCGGCGCCGGCCGGGGGTGGGCCCACGGACTTCTGGAGCTTCCTCGACGACTACTGGTGGCCGAAGGTGGAGGACGCCCTCGACACCGAGATGATCGCGGCGGCCACCGACTACGTGTGCGCGGAGATGCTCCGCAGCGGCACCACCACCTTCTACGACATCCTCGAGGCGCCGCACGCCCTGCCCGACGCACTCCTCGCCCAGAAGGAGGTCGTGGAGGGAAGGGGGCTGCGGGGCCTGCTGTCCTTCGAGGCGACCGAGCGGGCCGGCGCCGAGATCGCCCGGATGGGGCTGGAGGAGAACACCCGGCTCATCGACGCCTGCGAACCGGGCGGGCTGGTGGGTGGGCTGATGTGTTGGCACACCACCTTCACGTGCGCCGCCGACTTCATCACCGAGGCCTTCGGGCTGGCCGCCGATCGCGGCGTGATGAGCCACGCCCATGTCAACGAGGGGATCCACGAACCCGAGTGGGCCGAGGCCAACCTCGGGATGCGCACCGTCGAGTTCTACGACCGTCTCGGGGTCGCAGGCCCCCGGCTCCTGGCGAGCCAGTGCGTCCAGCTGTCGGAACGGGAGCGGCAGCTGCTGGCGGAGCGCGACGTGCGCATCTCGCACATGCCGCTGGCCAACTGCGAGGTGGGGGGCGGCATCGCCCCGATCCCCGAACTGCTCGACGCGGGGGTCACGGCCGGGCTCGGGAGCGACGGCTACGTCAACGACTTCTACGAGGTGATGCGGGGGGCGTTCCTGCTGCACAAGGCCCGGCTCCGGGACCCGGCCACCATGCCCGCGGCCCGCGTCCTGAAGATGGCGACCGAGGGCGGCGCCGCGGCCCTCGGCCTCGACCGGGTGGGCCGGCTCGAGCCGGGGTGGTCGGCCGACCTCCAGGTGGTCGGCGCCGAGTTCCCGACGCCGATCGAGGATCACAACCTGGCCGAGCAGCTGGTGCTGTGGCGCAACCACAGCCACGTGCGCGACGTCATGGTTGCCGGGCGCTGGCGGGTTCGCGACGGCGAGCTGCTCGACGCNNGTGGCGCAACCACAGCCACGTGCGCGACGTCATGGTCGCGGGTGCATGGCGGGTGCGGGGCGGGGAGGTCCTGGGGGCCGATCTCGGACTCCTGCGGGCCCGGACCCGGGAACAGGCGACCCGGCTGTGGGAGGCGGGTCGATGATCCCGGAACTCGCCGCCGCCATCGAGCGGGGGGAGTCGGTGGTGCTCGCCACCGTCGTGCGGACCCACCACTCCGTTCCCCGGCGGCCCGGCTCGAAGATGCTCGTCTACGGCGACGGGCGGACCGCGGGCACGGTGGGCGGCGGCGAGATGGAACACCGGGTCACGCTCGTCGCGGCCGAGGTGCTCGCCGAGGGCCGGCCCCGCCTGGTCACCTACAACCTGGTCGACCCCGCCGACGGAGACCCCGGGGTCTGCGGCGGGGAGGCCGAGATCTATCTGGAGCCCTACATGCCCGCATCCACCATCTTCATCGTCGGCGCCGGCCACGTGGGCCGGGCGGTGAGCGACCTGGCCAAGTGGCTCGGCTTCCGGACCGTCGTGTGGGACGACCGGTCGGAGATCATCGACGACGCCGAACACGCCGACGTCCCCCTCACCGGCTCGATGGCCGATGCCCTCGCCACCCATCCCGTCACCGAGGACACCTCGGTCGTGATGGTGACCCGCAACGTCGGTCTCGACCTCGAGATCCTCCCGCAGCTGCTGGCCACACCGGCCCGCTACATCGGGTTGATGGGGAGCCGCCGACGCTGGGAGACGACCCGTGCCGGGCTCGTCGACCTCGGGCTCGACGAGGAGGTGCTGGCCCGGGTGACCGCGCCGATCGGGGTCGAGATCAACGCCGAGACGCCCGAGGAGATCGCGGTCAGCATCCTCGCCGAGGTCATCGGCGACCGCCGTGGTGCCTGACCGGCCTCCTCTCTGCGTGGTCCGGGGTGGGGGCGACCTCGCCACCGGCATCGTGTGGCGCCTGACCCGGGCCCGCTGGCCGGTCGTCGTGTGCGAGTTGGCCGCGCCGCTCACGGTCCGGCGCACCGTCGCGGTGTCGAGCGCGGTGCGGGAGGGTGCCGTGGAGATCGAGGGGATGCGAGCCGAGCGCTGCGCCGATGCCGGGGCAGCCGTGGACACCGCCGGCGCCGGAGTCGTGGCGGTGCTGGTGGCACCCACGCTCCCTCCCGTCGACGCCGATGTCGTCGTCGACGCCCGTCTGGCCAAGCGCAACCTCGACACGACGATCGACGACGCCCCGCTGGTGGTCGGGGTCGGCCCCGGGTTCACGGTGGGACTCGACTGTCACGCGGTGGTCGAGACCCAGCGGGGCCACCGTCTGGGCCGGGTCCTGTGGGAGGGGTCGGCCGCGCCCGACAGCGGCACACCGGGAATGGTGGCGGGCCGGGGGGCGGAGCGGGTGCTGCGGGCGCCGGCCCCGGGCCGGGCCCGCTGGCGGGTGGGGATCGGTGACCGCGTCGTGGACGGCGAGGAGCTGGGACGCGTGGCCGACGTGGAGATCCTCGCTCCCTTCGCCGGGGTGGTGCGGGGGCTCGTCGCGCCCGACGTGGAGCTGCGGGAGGGGATGAAGGTCGGCGACGTCGATCCCCGGGACGACCCTGCGCTGTGCCACGAGATCTCGGACAAGGCACTCGCCGTCGGCGGGGGAGTGCTCGAGGCGGTGCTCACCCGGAGGGCCGGTGGGTGACCCGATCGCGATCGACGGGCTCGCCGAAGCCCTGGACCTCGGCCCGCACGAGCTCGTGTCGTTCGTGGGCGGGGGCGGGAAGACGACGGCCCTGTTCGCGCTCGGCGGTCAGCTCGGCCCGACGGTCGTGTTGACCACGACCACCAAGATGGGCCGGGATCGCACCGGCGGCTATCCCGTGCTCTTCGCCCCGACCGATGACGAACTGCGTACCGCGGTCGCCACCCATGGCGCGGTCCTCGCATGGAAGGCCGATGCGGCCCACAAGGCGCTCGGCGTCGAACCGGAGACCTGCGACCGTTGGTTCGACCTCGTGGACCACGTGGTGGTCGAGGCCGACGGGTCACGTCGGCATCCGTTCAAGGCCCCGCGGCCCTACGAGCCGGTGGTGCCCGCGGCGACGACCGTGCTCGTGGCCTGCGTCGGTGCCGACGCGCTGGGCCGGGTCATCGCCGACCAGTGCCAGCGGCCGCTGCGGGTGGCCGCGGTCGCGGGATGCTCGCCCTACCAGCGACTCACCCCCGGCCGGCTGTCCCGGGTGCTGCTGAGCGATCGCGGTTCGCGCAAGGACTGCCCCGACGGCGCTCGCTTCGCGGTGTTGGTCAACCAGGTCGGGGAGCGGGAGCGGCCCTTCGTCGACGAGCTCGCCGAGTGTGTCGGGAGCGCCGTCCCGGTCGTCGCGGTGGCCCCGTTCGCGGCGGAGGGAGGCCCGTGAAGAAGAGCATCAACCTCATCCCCGAGACACCGATCGCGGAGATGGTCGGGCTCGCCACCCATGCCGAGGACCTCGGCTTCGACCGGTGCTGGGTCTACGACGAGGGGCTGGTCACCCGCGATGTGTATGTGACGATGGCGGCCATCGCCGCCGCCACCGAGCGGCTCGAGGTCGGACCCGGCATCACGAACCCCTATACCCGCCACCCGGCCCAGACCGCCTCGGCGGTGGCCAGTCTCGACGAGGCGACCGGCGGACGGGCCTTCCTCGGGATCGGCGCGGGCGGGAGCCTCACCCTCGACCCGATCGGCCTCGCCCGGAGCCGGCCCCTCGGGGCGGTGCGGGAGACGATCGAGGTCTGCCGAGCGCTCTTCGGCGGCGAGGCGGTCGACTACGACGGGGAGCACGTGACGCTGAGCTCGGCCCGTCTCGACTACGGCCGTCCGGAGATCGAGATCTGGCTGGCCGGACGGGGTCCGAGGATGCTCCAGCTCGGGGGAGCGGCAGCCGACGGCGTGATGCTCGACTTCATCCACCGGCCCAGCCTCGGAGGCTATGTCGACCTCGTCCGGACCGGTGCTGCGCCCGCCGACCGAACGCCGAGGATCTGCTACTCGACAGCCGTCGTCACCGACGCCGACGATCTCGAGTTCGTCCGGCCCCACATGACCTACCGGCTCGTCGACGCGCCGCCGCCGGTGAAGGAGGCGCTGGGCCTCGGGCCCGACGACGTGGAGCGGATCCGGTCCGCCATGGGCGGCGGTCTCCGGGCGGCGGCCGACCACGTTCGTGACGAGTGGATCGAGCCGTTCATCGTCCGGGGGACGCCGGCCGAATGCGCCGCCACTCTCTCCGGTCTCGTTCGCGAACACGGGTTCGAGGAGTTCCTCGTACCGATGTTCGAGATGCCCGATGCCCACGGCTACCTGACCCGCGTGGCGGATGTGCTCGGCCAGGTCGTCCCGTGAGGCGCCCCACGTTCGACGAGCCGAATTTCACCGAGCCGGTCGAGGTCGTGTTCGGTGAGGGCGCGACGTTGCCCGGAATCGAACCGCAGCCGGACCTCCCCGACCTCTCCGCGCCCGTCACGGCAGAACTGACCGACCCCGTGGACGAGCCGATGGTGGGGCTCTGCCACCCCCGCATCCGCAACCTGGAGAACTACCGGGTCGCGGGGTGGACACACGCCGTGGAGGGGACATGGCTGCGGGCGTCGGTGGCCGACCGCCTCGGAAGGGTGGCCGATCGGCTCCCCGCCGACTGGGAGCTCTACGTGTTCGACGCGTGGCGACCACTGGAGCTCCAGGCGGAGCTGTTCGAGGCGGCGTACGCGTTGCCCGGCACCGAGCCCGACTTCATGGCCCCTGCCAGCGTCGATCCGGCCACGCCGCCACCTCACGTGACAGGCGGCGCGGTCGACCTCGGGCTGGGGTGGCGGGGGATACCGCTCGCGCCCGGCGGCCCGTTCGACGACCGGACCGCGAACGCCCACACCGATGCGTTGGAACAGCAGCCCGGACCGGCCCGGGAACTGCGCCGGTTCCTCTACTGGTCGATGCGGGCCGAGGGCTTCGTCGTCTTCCACCACGAGTGGTGGCACTTCGAGTACGGCACACGCGGTTGGGCCGCCCTCACGGGCTGTCCCGCCGTGTTCGGGCCGACGGCACCCCCTGGTTTCGGGTAGGTCGGATCAGCCGCGGGGCGGGCGCCGCTCGCGGAAGAAGAACTCCTCGGCATTGGCTCGGAGGAACCTGTCGAGCACGCCCTCGCGGAGATCCAGCTGTTCGGCCTCGCCGATGACCCGCTTCATCGGGAGCACCGGGTGGTCGCTGGCGTACATCACCTTGTCGCGGCCCCTGGTGTTCATGAAGTGCACGAACTCCGGGGGGAAGTGCTTCGGCGAGTAGGCCGACGTCATGATCCGCAGGTTGGCGTACTTGATCAGGAGTCGCATCGCCGTGCCCCACCAGGGATCGGCGCCGTGGGCCATGCAGAGGCGCAGGTCGGGGAAGCGGTAGCAGACCCGGTCGAGATGGATCGGGTCCTGGCATTCACCGGGCACCGGTGGCCCCGGCAGCCCGGTGTTGACCGACAGCGGCAGGTCGAGCTCCACACACTTGGCGTAGAGCGGGTAGTAGATCGCGTCGCTCGGAGGCACGTCGATGTCGAAGGGGACGACCCGGGCCATCACGACCGGGTACTCGGCGACCATGTCCTCGAGGCGCCAGAGCTCGGGCATCAGCTTCTGCGGCCGCACGTAGGCGGCGAGGGCGAACCGGTCGGGACGCTGCTCCACGAACTCGAGCACGTGGGGTTCCGGGTTGCGCACCGCGGTCGAGATCACGGCCTTCTCGACACCGGCCTCGTCCATCTGGTCGAGGCACTCCCCGATGCTGAGCGACCGGAAGAAGTCGTCGCCGCCCTTGAAGTAGTCCTCTTTCACCCGCGTCAGGAACTCCGGGGGGATCCCCGCCCCCATGTTGACGTTGACCCACAGGTCGATGGCGCGGTGGCCGGTCACGGCGCCACCGCCAGCACGGTCCAGTCCAGCACCTTCTCCCCGTCCGGTGGCCCGCCGTCGCGGTGCGCGCATCCCTCGATCTGCACGGCGAACAGCCGGCCGCCGCCGGCCGGGGCCACGTCGAGCAGGGTGTGGCAGAACGACAGCAGGTCGCCTTCGAAGGCGGGACCCGTGTGGTCGCACCCGTGCCAGCCGACCACGGTCGCCATGCCCGGCAACACCCGGGACAGCGAGGCCTGGGCCAGCCCCACGACATGCCCGCCGTAGACGAGGCGCTCCGGGTAGGGGGAGCGTTCGGCGTCGCGGTGGATCATCGCCAGGTTGTGGGTCAGGCGGACGAGCGCGGTCGCGCCGTCGATCACGTCGCGCATCGGGTCGGTGATCGTGTCGCCGACGGCCCATTCGGTCCCGGGCCCGAGCGCGCTCAGGTCCCAGTGCTCCGGCACGAACGGTGCATACGCCGCCAGTTCGAGAGGCCGTGCGGTGCCGAGGTCGTCGGCGTGGCCGGGGGCCGCGTCGTCGTCGGCCTGCGGCAGCATCGGGCACCGCTGGTACTCGACCGCGGGCTCGCCCGCCGCGGTGGTCACGATGTCGACCAGCACCTTGCCCCGCCGGGCCCGCCCCTCCCTGTGCGAGCCGTCGGCCAGCGCCGCGACGGTCACCACGGTGCCCACCGACTCACCGATCAGCACCGGCCGGACGAGACGCACGTCGCGGTAGAAGAGGTTGGCGATGGCGCGACGGCTGACGGTCGTGCTCTGCCCGATCGACAGCTGCATGACGAGTCCCGGGCTGGCGAGCCGGCCCGGCCGGCCGGTCACGGCCCGGGTCACCTCTTCGTCGAGCACCATCGGCAGCCGTTCGCCGACGAGCGACTGGTAGAGCGCGGCCATCCCGTCGTCGATCGTGACCGACGGCTGCCGGGGCAGTTCCTGCCCGACCGAGAGCCGGTCGTAGAAGGGCCCGTCGAGGGGGATCACAGGTTGGCGATCTCGTGCTCGAGACGCGCCTCGATGTGGGCCCGGGCCGCCTCCACGCGGGTGGGGATGTGGGCGGTGGGCCACAGTCCGTCGTGGGGCTCGTAGCCCTTCAGGACGGTCTTGGCGATCGTGTCCTTGTGGACCTCCGTCGGTCCGTCGGCGATGCCCATCACCGGGGCACCGGTCCACATGCCGATCAGCGGCATCTCGTTGCTCACACCCAGCGATCCGTGCACGTGCAGGGCCCGGTAGACGATGTCGATCAGCACCTTCGGCGTCGCCACCTTCACCCCGGCGATGTGCTGGCGGACCTTCGCGTAGTCGCCTCGCGGGTCTCCGCTGCTCCGTTTGGTCTGATCGATGAGCCAGGCCGTGTAGAGCACCTGGAGACGGAACTGCTGGAGCTGGATCCACGAGTCGGCGACCCAGTGCTGGATGGCCTGCTTGTCGGCCAGCAGCGACCCCTTGGTCTCCCGCGACAGCACCCGCTCACACATCATGTCCAGGGCCCGCTGGGCCATCCCCACCGAGCGCATCCCGTGGTGGACCCGGCCGCCGCCGAGCCGGGTCTGCGCGATCTTGAACCCGCTGCCCTCGTCGCCGAGCAGGTTGTCCGCCGGCACCCGCACGTCGTTGAACCGGAGATAGGCGTGACCGCCGTCGTCACCACCGCCCCTGCCGCCACCGAGGTGGACGTTGCGGACCAGCTCGAGCCCGTCGGCGTCGGAGGGGACGAGCATCATCGACGAGCCCTTGTAGACCGGCACGTCGGCGTTGGTGATGACCATGACGATGAGGAACTCGGCCAGCGAGTAGTTCGACGCGAACCACTTCTCGCCGGTGATGACCCACTCGTCGCCGTCGCGTCGGGCCTGGCAGGTGAAGTAGTTCGGGTCGGAACCGGCCTGGGGTTCGGTCATGGAGTAGGTGGAGGAGATCTCCCCGTCCAGGAGCGGTTGGAGGTACTTCGCCTTCTGCTCGTCGGTGCCGTAGTGGGCGAGGATCTCCGCGTTGCCGGAGTCCGGCGCCTGGCAGCCGAACACCGACGGGGCCCACGAGGACCGGCCGAGAAGCTCGTTCATCAGTGCCAGCTTCACCTGGCCGTAGCCCCTGCCCCCGAGCTCCGGGCCGATGTGGCAGGCCCAGAGCTCCTGCTCCTGCACCTGCCGCTGGAGTGGCCTCACGAGCGACTGCGCCAACTCGTTGCCCTTGTCGAACGGCGACACCTCCCCCCGGAAGTAGAGATCGAGCGGTTCGACCTCCGCCTTCATGAACTCGTCGATCCAGTCGAGCTTCTCCTGGAACTCGGGTTCGATCTCGAAATCGATGGGCATCGCGCTCCCCGTTTCCTCGCCGCAGCCGTCGGTGCTCCGGTCCCGTCCCGCGTCGGATACTACGGTCGGCTCCGTGCGCCATCCCATTCCGTCGAGGATGGCGGGAGGGACCCCGTCGTGACCGTCACCCTCGTGGACCACCCCTGGTGGCCCAATGACGTCGTGGTGGAGGGTCCGGACCGGCTCGACGCCATGGCTGCGGCCCACGTGGCGGAGGTCAGCGGTGCTCCCGAGATGGAGCGCTTCCTCTTCGGACAGGTCCCGGTCGTCGTGTTCGACGAGATCTTCGCCGGCGAAGACGAGATCGGTCCGCTGTTCTGGCTGCTCCACCTGTCCGGTTACTTCGGTGGTCGGTGGTTGCGGGGGGAGATCGCCACGGCCCAACCGGAGGCCCTGGTGCTCGGCGTCGACAATCCGCCGAGCGAGGCCGCCTTCCTCGGCACCGTGGCCAAGGCACAGGCCCGCCTCGATGCACTCGGTGGGTCGGAGACCGGGTTGCTGGACGTCGCCCGCGACAGCCTGTTCGACACACCGCCGGCGGCCGAGGGCGAGGAGCCCGTCCGGGGTCTCACCGACAGCTTCGGGTACAACGTCGGCTACATGCTCGAGATCCTCGCCACCCCGCCGGAGGGGATCGAGGCGTCGCCCGGGTACCAGGTCACCTGCGACGGGCTGTTCTCGTGCACCTACGCCTCGCCGAAACTGGCGGTCCTCGCGGAGCTGGCCGGGGTCGAGGCCGCGCTCAACGGCGACCCGCCGCTCGACGCGGAGCTGGTGGCCCGGCTCGCACCGATCCAGGAGGCGGCCGAGCCGCGGGGTCGGGGGGTGTGGAGCGGCGGACTGTCGGTGCAGGGGTTCTCGCAGCGCAGCTACGACCAGCTCCTCGACGTGAGCTCCTCGTTCCTGGAGACCGTGCAGGCCACTGCGCTCACCAACGTGGCGGCTGTGGTCGGGAAGGACCCGGCTCGGGCCCGCATCGGCATCATCGCGGAAGCCGCACAGATCGTATGGCTCGACGCCTACATGGTCGGCCTGCTCGACGGCTCGGAGCCGATCGAGCTGCCGAGCTTCCGGGCCTAGGTCGACGCGGGCCGCGTGGTTCGCGAGGCTCACCCCATGGGCATCGTCGGGGTGGAGACGCGGGGACGGGTCACGATCGTCTCGATCCTGCGCCCGGACAAGCGCAACGCGGTCAACGAGGAGGTCACCGCCGGGCTGGACGCGGCCTTCAACGAGTTCGAGGACGACCCCGAGCAGTGGGTCGCGGTGCTCACCGGTACCGCGGACCTGTTCAGCGCGGGGACCGATCTCATCTCGGGGCCGGGAGACCGGACCGACCGGGGCGGCGACTACGGGCTGATCCGGCGGGTCCGCACCAAGCCGCTGATCGCGGCGGTCGAGGGGGTCGCCTTCGGGGGCGGGTTCGAATTGGCCATGGCCTGCGACATGGTCGTGGCCGGCGATGGGGCCCGGTTCGCCCTCCCCGAGGTGAAGCGGGGCGTGATCGCCACCAGCGGCGCGCTCTTCCGTGCCGCCCGACTCCTGCCCCCGAATCTCGCCAAGGAACTGCTCCTGACCGGTGAGGAGATCTCGGCGGCCCGGGCCGCGGAGCTGGGGTTCGTCAACCGGGTGGTCGCCGCCGGCTCGGCGCTGGCGGCGGCGGTGGAGCTGGCCGAGATCGTCGCAGCGAACGCGCCGATCTCGGTCCGTCAGTCCCTCCAGGCGGTCGACGCCGTGCTCGCGGCCGACGACGAGCGGGCGTGGGCCGTCGGCGCCGACGCCATCAGGGCGGTGATCGCCTCGGAGGACATGGCCGAGGGGGTGCGGGCGTTCGCCGAGAAGCGGCCGCCCGTGTGGAGGGGCCGCTAGCCGTCGGGGGTCACATCTCCCCTCGGGCCTGCTTGTCCGCCTTCAGGGCCCGGGCGATCAGCTTCATCTCGTCGCCCACGTCGTCGGGCACCGTGTAGCCCGTCTCGTCCATGATCTGGCCGATGTGGTCGGCGACCGACTCCGGGGTCAGGTCCCGGTCGAAGAAGCCGGGGGTCACACCGACGAAGGCCCGGGCCACCCGTCCGGCGGCGCACGCGAGGATCTCGCCGTTGAGCTCACAGGATTCGTGGCACAGGTATGCCACCACCGCGGTGATGTGTTCGGGGGTCGAGTCGTCGGTCAGCGTGCCGAGCAACCCCTCGGTCATGCGGGTGGCGGCGGTCGGCGCGATCACGTTGGCGTGGACGCCCTTGCGGCCGCCCTCCTGCTTGATGGCCCGGGCGAAGCCGACCAGTCCCATCTTGGCGGCCGAGTAGTTGGTCTGGCCGAAGTTGCCGAACAGGCCCGCCGGCGACGACGTGGTCACGATGCGTCCGTAGCCCTGCTCCCGCATGAGAGAGAACGCGGGCAGCGTCACGTTGAACGCTCCGGTGAGGTGCACGTCGATCACCGCCTGCCACGACTCCGGCGTCTGGTTGTGGAACGCCTTGTCGCGCAGGATCCCCGCGTTGTTGACGACGATGTCGATGCGGCCGAATTCGGCCACGGCCTGATCGACCATCGCCCTGCCGCCCTCCGCGGTGGTCACGGAGTCGGTGTTGGCGACGGCGATGCCGCCGGCCTCGGTGATCTCGTCGACGACGAGCCGGGCCGCGCCCTTGTCGCTCCCGGAGCCGTCGACGGCGCCGCCGAGATCGTTGACGACGACCATCGCGCCCCGCTCGGCCAGGAGCAGCGCATGGGCCTTCCCGAGGCCGTTGCCGGCCCCCGTGACGATCGCCACCCGCTCGTCGAATCGCAGCTCGGTCATCGGTCGGTCTCCTTCTCGTCGGATCGGTCGGGGGTGCCGGCGGCCACCACGTCGGCGGCCCACCGGTAGTCGGCCTTGCCGTTGGGACTGCGCAGGACCTCGGGCACGAAGATCACCGCCCGGGGAAGCTTGTAACGCGCGAGGTGGCCGTCGCAATGCGAGACCAGCTCCTCGGCGCCGACCTCCCCGTCCGTGGCCACGACCGCACACACCTCCGATCCCCACCGCTCGTTCGGCCGGCCCACCACGACGGCGTCCTTCACCGCCGGATGGGAGTGCAGGACCGCCTCGACCTCCTCCACGAACACCTTCTCGCCGCCGGTGTTGATGCACACGGAGTCGCGCCCGAGCAGCTGGAGACGGCCGTCGGCCCGCCATTCGGCGTGGTCACCGGGCACGGCGTACCGCACGCCGGCGACGGTGGGGAAGGTGGCGCCGGTCTTGACCGGGTCGTCCAGGTACCCGAGCGGGATCCGGCCGCTGCGGGCCAGCCAGCCCCTGGCTCCCGGCGCCGGGGCGACGACCGCATCCATGTCCTCGGTGACCACGCAGGTGCCCGGTCCGGGCTCGAACACCCCTGCTTCGACGGTGGCCTCGGCGGTGGCCACGTTGCGGCCCTGGGCGCCGGTCTCCGACGCGCCCACCGAGTCGATGATCCGGAGCCCGGGGCGGTGGCGCAGGAACTCCTCCTTCACGCCGGCGGTCATGGCCGTGCCGCCGGTGGCCAGCACCGACAACGAGGAGATGTCGTAGGCCGAGCCGTCGGCCCGACCCCGGGCGAGCTCGTCGAGGATCGGGCGGCCGAAGGCGTTTCCCACCACGATCATGAACGAACACCGTTCCCGCTCGATCGTGTCGAGGACGTCCGCAGGGTCGAGCCGGTCCACCACGTGACCGAACACCACCGGGTTGCCCCCGGTCAGCGCCAGGAACGCCAGCCAGTGGCCGGCCCCGTGCATCAGCGGCGCCGCGATCATGTAGGGGTGGACCCGTCCCCCCGATGCGGCGGCGACCGCCGCGTCGAGGTCGGGGAACTCCGACCCGTCACGGGGATCCGCGCCGCCCATGGCCGCCACGTAGATGTCGGCCTGCCGCCACAGCACCCCCTTCGGCAGGCCGGTGGTCCCGCCGGTGTAGACGCAGTAGAGGTCGTCGGGCGACCGGGGGAGATCGGGCCGCTCCGGTGGGGCCCCGGCGAGCGCCGTCTCGTAGTCGAGCGCCCCGTCGAGGAGTGGCTCCCCGCTGTCGTCGGCGACCTGGAGCAGCAGCCGCAGGGTCGGGAGTTCGGCCCGGATCTCGGCCAGCACCGGGGCGAACCGGGCGTGGTAGACGATCGCCGTCGCTCCCGCATCGAGCAGGAGCGACCGCAGTTCCTCGGCCACATACCGGTAGTTGACGTTGAACGGCACGCAGCGGGCATGCCACGCACCGAGCATCCCCTCGAGGTACTCGTTCCCGTTGTGGAGGTAGAGGGCGACGTGGTCCTGTCCCGACTCGTGGGGGAGCAGGATCCCGCGTTCGGCGTGGCAGCCGAGCCCGGCGTCGACGAGGACGTGGGCCAGGCGGTGACTCCGCTCGGCCAGGTCGGCGAACGTGAGGCGCCGGTCGGGCGTGACCACCGCCTCGTGATCGGGGATGGCCGTGGCGATCGCCTCGATGACGTCGCTGATGTTGGCCTCGATCCCGGCGTCGCCCACGAGCGCCGACGGTAGCCGGGGGTCCGACCGGTGCCACCTTGCGGGCCGGCCACGGCCTGCGACACGCTGGACCACCCCCGAGAAACGAGGATCCCCATGACCGACGTCGTCATCGTCGAAGCCGTCCGTTCGGCGGTCGGGAAGAGGAACGGCACCCTGGGCCACACCCACCCGGCCGACATCCTCGGGCCGGTGCAGATGGCCTGCCTCGAGCGGGCGGGGGTCGACAGCTCGCAGGTCGGCCAGGTCGTCGGGGGCTGCATCAACCAGATCGGCGCGCAGGGCATGAACATCACCCGCACGGCGTGGCTCTCCCACGGGGGCGACGAGCACACGGCCTGCTCCACCGTCGACAGCCAGTGCGGATCGAGCCAGCATGCGGTCAACCTCGCGTACTCGCTCGTCGCTTCGGGGGTCGAGGACGTCGTTCTCGCCTGCGGTGTCGAGGTGATGACGATGCTGCCGGTCGGATCGAACACCGCCAACGGCCCGGG
>JABAOE010036695.1_pt2 | contig 15333 bp, 9 predicted proteins | sample 7062141 | NCBI WGS metagenome assembly JABAOE01 (sample SAMN14538627, study PRJNA623070) | marine sediment metagenome | biome: marine biome [ENVO:00000428]; feature: marine pelagic biome [ENVO:01000023]; material: deep marine sediment [ENVO:00002113] | place: India: Gulf of Khambhat ... | reverse complement strand
GGATTAAGCGACTGCATGCGATCGGCTAGCTCAGGAAGCTTCAACCCGTTCCGAATCCAGGCTGAGAAATCGTTCTCTTCACGCTGCAAACGCAAGTGTGACTCGAAGACGTGAAAGTAGAGAGCGCTCACGTCGACCTCGGAGATCGCTTCACGAAACTCACGGAGGGTCTTTGCCTCCAAGCCTGTCGGCACTTCCAAAATGCGCGACCGGTTAAAGTAGAAGGGGGTTCCGAACCCTGCACGCGGGACTGTCGCGAGGCTGGACAGATGGTCATCAATCAACGAGACGACTTCTTCACGCAGTGCTTCCAAGCTCGGGTATTCAAACGGGTCCACCACCGACAGCCGTTCGGCGAGGACGTGATCTCGCACCTGATCACCTACCCATTCTGCAAAATCGTTGGGATAGGTCCGCTCGATGAACCGATGGCGGAGGAAGAAGCTATGGGTATGGAAGTAGACGGAATCAAGGGGAACTTCCTCGAGCAACTCAGCCAGCGTACGTTCATCCTCGGCCTGCTTTCCGAGAATCTCCTGAATCTCACTGCATCCGATGAAACGAAATGGGTTCTCGGTCCGAGTCTCTGCGATGGTCAAGATCAATCTCCTTTTACACTGGACCTAAGCGATCGACATGCGCTGTGAGCCAAGAGCTCGATCCAAGTTATAGGCGGCGCTGATCAAGCCAATGTGGGCGAAGGCTTGGGGAAAGTTGCCCAGTTGTTCTCCCGTCACCGACAGCTCTTCCGCATAAAGCCCCAGGTGATTGGCATAGCTCAGAATTTTCTCAAAGATCAGGCGAGCCTCGTCCAACCGGCCCTCTCTCGTCAACGCTTCGACCAGCCAGAATGAACACAGGGTAAAGGTCCCTTCCTCGCCCGGAAGGCCATCAGGTGCAGCTTCCTTCGGAAGGTACCGAAACATCAACGCGTCGGAAACTAGTCCAGCTCGAAGCCGTTCTATTGTCGATCGCATCCGCGGGTCTGTCGGTGACACGAAGAAAACGAGCGGCATGATCAAGGCGCTCGCATCAAGTGCGTCACTCCCGTATTCCTGAACAAACGTGCTGAGCTCACGGGACCAGCCACGGTTCATCACGTCGTGATAGATGCGATCCCGCGCGTCGATCCACTTGGTGCGATCCGCCGGAAACCCCCGCTTGTCCGCCAATCGAATCCCTCGATCCAAGGCCACCCAACACATAACTTTGGAATAGACGAACTGTCTCTGTCCGCCCCGCACTTCCCAGACTCCTTCGTCCGGTTGATCCCAGTTGGCGCAAACATAGTCCAGCAGGCGAGATAGGCCCATCCAACTGTCATAACTGATAGGTGATCCATGCTTGTTGTAAAGATAGGCCGCATCCATCAAGGCTCCGTATATGTCTAATTGTCGCTGAACTGCTGCGGTATTACCGACACGAACGGGCCGTGACCTCTCATAGCCTTCCCAATCGAGCAGGACTTCCTCCGGATCAATTCGGCGTCCGTCTATTCCATAGAGCACTTGCAGCGAGCCGTCTTCGTTCAGGTCGTGGCAGCGGGCCTCGAGCCACTGCATGAACCGGCCGGCTTCCTTTGAAAAACCGAGGCGCAGCAGTCCGTAGAGTGTGAAGGCCGCGTCTCGAACCCACGTGTAGCGGTAATCCCAATTCCTCACTCCGCCCAATGCTTCCGGCAAACTGGTGGTTGGCGCAGCCACAATCGCGCCGGTCGGTGCATAGGTCAGCAGCTTCAATGTCAAAGCCGAGCGCTGTACCATTTCGCGCCATCGCCCGGTATAGCGACATTGCCCCAGCCACTTGCGCCAATACCCGACCGTGTCTTGAAACGCGGTTTCTCCTGTTTGGGGTGCATCCAGAAGCTTCTCGGCTGTTTCTGACTCTAATTGCTCCAGAAAAAACGTGACCCGTTGCCCTTCAGCAAGCGTGAATTCTGCCTCTGCGCCTCCTTGATTCGTGATGATGGGCACAGGACTCACCAACCCCACGACCATAGAAGCTGATCGAAACACCACGCCAGCCTGATGCACCATCACCGTATGTTCGTCACGGCCGAAGTTGAACGCCGGACGACATTCCAGCCGAAATCGAATCTTCCCTCTAACTACCGTTACCATGCGGATAATCTGGTGTCGCTTGGGACTGGTTCCCGACTCGTTGCCTTCGACTGGCATGAAATCTGTTAGCTCGGCTACTCCGGCATGGTGCAGAAAGCGGGTCAACAGGACGTTGGTTTCCGGAAGATAGAGCTGCTGTCGCTTTCCATCATCTATCGGAGCGATGCGGAACCGGCCACCTCGAGCATCGTCCAGTAAGGCGCCGAACAGGCTGGGTGAGTCAAAGTGGGGGAAACAACACCAATCAATCGACCCATCTATCCCCACCAACGCCACCGTGTACAGATCCCCGATGATTCCGTAGTCTCCGATCGGCTTATAGGCCATGAGATTCCCTTTTCACATACTCTGCTCGCGCACTAGGCGCCGACCGAATTCCCTGGAGCGGAATTGCCAACCAATCCGGCCTATTCCGCAGCTCATATCGTAATTCATACACAGACTTATCCAGCTCATACACGTCAAGGACCCGCTGAGTTTCCGTCCAGGTCTTTGGTAGGAATGCGGTCTCGCCGGGTCTCGCCACCGTTCGATACCCGTCGAGAAACGCTCTCCGCGCCACCCGTTCCCATTCCGCCATCACGGCGCTGTCTGTGGCGGAAGCCTGCCTGCGTTGCTTCAACACCGCCTGCGCCACATAGCTTAACGACCGGAGCAGGCCAGCCACGTCTTTCAAGGGACAAACTTTGGCGCGGCGTTCTTCAAACGGCCTGGCCGGCTCTCCCTCAAAATCAATCACGACGAATCCGTCGTCCGTTTTCAACACCTGCCCGAGATGAAAATCGCCGTGATGGCGGATCTTCATTATCTGTTCCTTTGCCAAAAGGGTGAGATCGGCGAATCGATTTCGACAGGTCGCCTCCAACCAGTCCACGTCGTTGAGGGATAATCCAATCATGGCCCGGTGTTTGGCCGATAAACCCCGTAGGTCGTGACACACCTCGGCGAGTAACTGCTTCATCCTTCCCTGCCATCGTTCGACGTCCTGGAGCGTGATCGGTTCCGGGCGAAACGCTTCCGGTTCCATCCTCGACGCCAAGGCACGGTGGAGATTACCGGTGATTGCGCCAAGATAGCGAATCTCTCCAAGGAAGGTTTTGGAGATGTCGCGGATCGCTTGCACGGGATCACCGCCGCGCTCCAGCAGAGTGTCCCCGACGTGCTGCACCACGTCAGCCAGTCGCTTGAGCGTGTACGTCCAGCCATCTCCCTTATTCGGCACGAACCGCTGGATCACCCCAATCGTTCCCGCAGCTGCCTCCTCGGCGTGGCCATTGTGGTACGTTATAAGCCCAACCAACGGTGGCACGTCCTCACATGTCGTCTGCGTCGTGAGGAACTCGAGGATTTCACTGTCCGGATTGATCCCTGGCTCCACTTTGCGGATCAATTTCATGATCACCCGTCGATCAAACACCACCGAGGTGTTGCTCTGCTCTGCCGAGAGGACCTTCACCGCGGTGACGGGACCAGCCAGTTCCTCCTGTCGGCCGGCCATCGTCTTTCCACGCACCGAGCCTGACTGTCCAGTCAGTTCCCGCCCCTTTGCCACCACGTCGAGCAAGGCTCGCCAGATTTCTTCGTCCTGTGCGGCGTCACAGACCCAATGCGGCCCAGAATGGTCGGACACTTCGATAATGGCGCCGGCTTTCTCCAATGGCTCCTTCGGCTTGATTGACAACGGCACGACGTACTGTTCGTGGGCACCATCTTGATAGTCCACACGCAAGATGGCAAGCATCCGAGCTGGCGATCCGACCGACAGCTCGAACGCATCGATGAAGCATACGTCGGCCATGGGCCTGCCTTTTCCACCGAACCATCGTTGCCGCTGCAAATACTCGATAGTCGGGCGTCGCCCCTGCGCTTCGAGCGCGGATCGGACTCGGTCGATCCATGTGTGTTGCGAGGTCAGTGTCATCGCCTTTGGTCAGAAGAAATAGTCGAACTCCTGCTCCCGATGTGTCCACCGCCGGACAACAAAAATTGCGGCCGGCTCGATCTGGGGGTCTAAACGGACCGAGTAGGCCTCACCTCTGACCAAATCACGCCGATCGGTGATCAAATTGTGCAATTGATACATCTCATCCGCCTTGATACCCAAGGCCGCGATCGGGATGCGGACCTTCGCCTCCTGGGCTTGAAAGGGATTCAGATTGACCGCCACAAGCACCGTATTGTGCCCATCGAACGTTCGCTTGCCGTAGAAGAGCACATGCTCGTTGTCAGCCTCGTAAAATTCGACGTTCTCAAGTTCATGGAGGGCTGGATTTTCGTTTCTGATTCTATTGATGCTCGTCACGTACTCGGTGATATTTCCGGGACGATTCCAGTCCCACACCTTGAACTCGTACTTCTCAGAATCGAGATACTCCTCCTTCCCCGGCAGGGCCCGGTTTTCACAGAGCTCGTACCCGCTGTAGATCCCATACGAGGGAGAGAGTGTTGCAGCCAGCACCAGCCGGAGCTTGAACGCAGGCCTTCCGCCATGCTGCAGGATTTCCGGGAGAATGTCAGGGGTGTTGGTGAAGAAGTTCGGACGAAAGTATTCCTTCATCTCGCTCCCTGACAATTCCATCAGGTAGTCCGTCAATTCTTGTTTGAAGTTCCGCCAGGTGAAGTAGGTATACGACTGTGTAAAGCCCGCCTTGGCAAGCGCGCGCATCATCTTGGGCCGCGTGAAGGCCTCGGACAGAAACATCGTGTCCGGATGTCGGGTCTGAACCTCTCGGATCAGCCATCCCCAAAAAGCCACGGGTTTTGTGTGAGGATTGTCGACGCGGAAAATCTTTACCCCGTGATCTGCCCAAAAGAGGATCACCCGTTTCATCTCATTCCACAGTCCGCGCCAATCGTCGCAAGAGAAATCGACGTTGTAGATGTCCTGATATTTCTTGGGCGGATTCTCGGCATACTTGATCGAGCCGTCCGGACGGTGCGCAAACCATTCCGGATGTTGCGTGACATAGGGATGGTCCGGCGAGCAGTTGATGGCAAAATCGAGCGCGAGCTCCATTCCCTGTGTGCGGACGGCGTGTTCAAATTGATCGAAGTCCTCGATTGTACCCAGGCTCGGCTCCACGGCGTCGTGGCCGCCTTGGTCATTCCCGATCGCATAGGGGCTGCCAGGATCAGATGGCGATGGTGTGAGGGAATTATTTTTCCCCTTGCGGTTCGTGCGCCCGATGGGATGGACCGGCGTTAAATACAGGACGTCAAACCCCATAGCCTTGATCGCGGGCAATCGCTTCTCACACTCCTTAAACGTCGAGCCTCTCCCTGGAATCGTCCCCTGTGAGCGAGGAAATATTTCATACCAGGCTCCGTAACGTGCGCGAACACGTTCGACCACCAGCTCTAGTTCCCGATCGTACTGTGTCCAAGCATGACGTTCCTGATGCCGTTCCACGAGGTCGGAGAGTTCCTGGTTGAGCGCCACCCTCAGTTGGATCTCTTGCACGTTCGATGATCGCCAGCGTGTGAGAAATTCCTCCAGCCTGGACTTGTCCGTCTCCGCTGCCCGCTTTGCAGCCCGCTCAACAAGCACTTGTCCTTCGAGGAGTTCGCTCTCGATACGCTCCCCTGCCTCGGACTTCTTGGTCACCTCCTGACGCCAGGATTCAAATGTATTCACGAACGCACCGATGGTATAGAGATAGCGCGTATTCTCATGGAGATCGAAATGGCCGATCCATCGGTCGTTATCGACGTGAGACATCATCACTTCCTGCCATGATGTTTCCCTAAACGTCCGGTAGCGGAGCACGGAGGTCAGCATGTCGTGACCCTCTTTGAAAATATCAGCGGAGACTTCCAGACAATCGCCCACTTCGCGCTTGACCGGCCAGCGGCCACCATCGACCTCCGGTTGCACCCGCTCGATGATGATGGACGGCGAAGTCGTGGGAACCGATGCTGCCGTCATCTGCCTTCCCCTCGTTCCCTCATTGGGTCGAATCTCCCGTTGCTAGATTGATCCAGCCATGTGAGTATTTAGGGTCGACTCCGATCCGTGGTCTGGTTCTTGACCACCGCATCCTTTGTGACCTCGGCTGCTTCCTTGACCCTTGATGCCGTCCGCTTGACCGCTTCACGGACATCGCCGCCCACCGTGTCCCAGTCCCCCTTGGCCTCTCCCACAACTTCGTCGAGTTCCTTTCTGGCTGTTTCAATCCCTCTCTTCAGCCGATTGCGAACTGACGCGCCCGATTCCGGTGTGGTCAACATCGTCGCTACCGCACCGGCCACAAGGCCGAGGCCAAACGCAGCCAAGATCGTCCCAACCCCCATCACATCGACTTTTTCATCATACCCCTGCCTCTCATCCATCTGTCCTTGTTCCACGAATCCACTCCTTTCGCTCGACGTATGAGCTACGACATCGCCGATCGAGTCTCGCTGTTTCCCATCCTCATGCTTCAACACGGTGACTGCCCCGAGACTACCAATCCCAAGGCCAGCCAACAGGAGTATGCCTCTGGAGATCAGAGGTGTCAGCCATGCTGGTTTCGTTCTTTCAAGGTAGGGATAGACCTGTGCCTCTCCGCCAAGCCACTGCGGCTCTTCCATGTCTTGAGTACGCCTCACCTTAGGCTACTTTCTCCAGGCACGCTACCGGGCAGTGCATGAGAATATCTCCCACCGAGAGTACCTGTCTCTCATCACGTGCGACAGTGCTGAGCATATGACCCGTGAAAATGTTGCGAAAGTTCGTGCCGTCCCTCCAGGCTGGCACCGTCAACCATGTCTCATCCCATGCCTCTGCTCCGATAGGAGGGTGGGAAGGATCTGCAGTGACCCGTGTCAACAGACGGGGGACTACTGTCACGATCGATCCATCGGTATGAAGACGGCCAAAGGCAAACAGATGAGCGCCCTTTTGCCCTGTAGCCTCAAGCTTCACATATTCGCCAGCATGAAACAGCGCGGCGTGAGCTCGCCGATAACGCAACGTCTCTGCCGTCAAAAACAGTTTGATACGACCGTCGGTCCGTGTTTCGACCAACTCCTTCATGAAGGCTATACGATCTACCTCGGTAGCAGAAGCTTTGTCCAGTTGGGCCAACAAGCTGGCTCGTTTTGTGAAATCGACCGGCCGGCGGTTGTCTGGATCGACCAAGCTGAAGTCCCACATTTCCGTACCCTGATAACAGTCTGGGAGGCCGGGAGCCGTCATCTTCACCAGCAGTTGTGACAGTGAATTGTAGATGCCGTACTGGGCCACCCAGTCTTGGAATGGGAGAAAATCGTCCAAAAAGGCGTTGGATGTCGACCGATCCAGCACCTTGGCGACAAATTTCCTCACCGAACCTTCGTACTCGGCATCCGGACTGATCCAACTCGTGTATTCCTTTGCCTCCTTAAGTGCTTTGCTCATGTAGGCCTGAATTCGTTCGATAAAGGAGAAATAGCCATCCGCATCCATGCATCCCAATGGCCACGCTCCGATCAAGGTCTGGTACAAGAGGTACTCTTCGTTGGGGCCGGGAAACGATTCTCCGGCCGCTTTGGTTTTGAAACCTCGATTCACTTTCTGCCAGCGCAACACGTGTTCCTTCCACCGTTTCGGGATCTCCGAGAGCACATTCAGTCTGGCTCGAACGTCCTCACCTCGTTTTGTATCATGCGTCGAGGTAGCCGATAGCGATGCAGGCCAGTGCTGCTGGCGGGCCCTTAACTGGTCATGCATTTGCGACGGAGCAATACCAAATTGCTGTGGATCAGACCCGACCTCATTCATTGAGATAAACCGGTGATAGCGATAGAAAGCCGTGTCTTCGATACCCTTGGCCGCCACGGGACTCGTTGTCTGTTGGAATTTCGTCACAAACTGCAGCCGCTCTTCCCTCTCCTCCACGCCTTCTACTTCATGTGGCGGTTTCAACAACAGATCCCGGACAAAATCAAAGACCAGGCCGCTCATCGCAGGATTCCGGCGCTTGGCCTTTGCCACGGCTTGCCAGATGAAACTCCGGTCCCTTGCCAACACACCACCCACATCTCCCGTCATGTAGGTCCGATACACCGGAAAACTGGCAACGATTTCTTGAATGGCATGCGTTAGGCTATTGACCGTGAAATCACGTGAGCGCCGGTCCCGTTCGGACAACTGATCCAACTGATGCCCGAGCACGTTCAACTCGCTGGCCATCGCCACTTGCATAATCAGCTGCTTACAACGATATGTCAGTTCTTCATACGACTGGTGCCTCCTGATAAATCGTGCGTAGATCGCGTCAAAGGCCCGTTCGTTGGCGCGATCCACAAAAAGTCCGTTGAGCCAAGCAAGGAAATCGTAGCCGGTCGTGCCGAAGACCGGCCAGTTCACCGGCAACTCTTCACCGATGCCCAGGATCTTTTCGACGACGACGTATAACGGACGTTCTGCCGAGTCAGGCTTTATTGGTAATTCATTCTTGGCCCAGAGTCGCAGCTTATCCACGTAATCAGCCGGATCGTACAGTCCATCCACATGGTCGATTCGAAGTCCTGTGACGGATCCGTTTTTGACCAGTTGAAGCGGCAATCGATGGGTTTCATTGAAGACAGCTGGATCCTCCATCCGAATAGCGGCCAACTCATTGATATCGAAAAATCGCCGATAGTTGATCTCTTCTGCCGCAACACGCCAGTAGGCCAATCGGTACGCTTGGTCGTTAAGTATGGTATCTAGCAGATCGAAGCTTTTCGGATCACCCTTCGTCCCGTTGATCAAACGGACATTTTCCTCAAGGAATATCCTGATCGTCGTGCTGCTCTGTGCAAGGGCTGCCAGTCGCAGCTTGATAATTTCCTTCTCCCTATACCGTTCAGCAACCAGTTCGGGTTCCCGGTCCTGCCGTGATGGTAAGTGCTTGAGGGCTGTAATGATGCTCTGAAGCTCCATCACATGGGGACTATCCGCGCCCAACTCCTCGATCAACAACGGCAGGCGATGCCTAAGCACTAACGCCCACGGTTTTGGAGCGACAGGAAGACGATGATCGTAATAGCGAATCAAGAAGCTCCCTCCTTGGTAGACAAGTTGAAACTCCTGGTTTTCCAACAGGAAGCCATACTGATCTCCCAGGATCGGCAAGAGAACCTTGTCCCGTAGTTCAGGCTTGAGCGGGTTCCAATCGATATCAAAAAATGACGCATAACGTGAGCTGGGTCCGTTTTCCAGCACATCCCGCCACCATCCGTTCAATTGCTGAGTGATGCCCATGTGGTTCGGCACAACATCCAGCAGTTGCCCCATTCCCCGTTGGTGTAATTCGTTGACCATTGTCCGATAATCTTCTTCGGTCCCGATTTCAGGGTTCAGCGTCGTGGGATCCACGACATCGTAGCCGTGCATGCTGCCAGGCACGGCAGTGAAATAGGGTGAGCAATAGAGATCGGTAATCCCAAGGGCGTGAAGGTAGGGCACAAGCTGAACGACATCACGGAACGTGCAAGTACCATTCAGTTGCAGCCGATAGGTCGAACCAGGAATGCGAGGGTGGAATGCCTGACCCATGAGCATGTCTATCTTCGAGAAGGAGCGGCGCTGCTAACAGCACTTTTCCCTCTGGATGAACCCCGCGGGAGAACTACCAATCCCGATGTGGCTGTATGATATCGTTTTTTATCCGTTTCCTGTACGAAACCTATTTCCGCCGACTCCGGAATCGCATTAAAACGATCAACAATCACCCGGCGAAGGCGTGCCTTGGCTCCAATCTTGGCTCCATCCAAAATGACACATTCATCAATCTCAGCGCCGTGCTCGATGCGGACATCTCGGCCGATCACCGATCGGCGGATCTTGGAGTCGATTACGAGACTGCCCTGTCCCACCAGGGAATCCTCAATCGTGGCGTGGGCAAAACTCGCGATAGGTCCGTCAAACGTATCTGTCAAGATCGGCCAATTCTGATTACGAAGGTCGAGCAGCGGCGTGGCACCCAGCATATCCATGTGCGCCTGCCAATAGGCCTGCAACGTCCCGACATCCCGCCAGTAGCCCCGCTCCTCGTACGGTTTGGTTCCTGGCACGACATTGTCGCGGAAGTTGTAGGCCATCACTCGATGTTTGTTGATCAAGTGAGGAATGACATCCCGGCCAAAATCGTGGGTGCCCGGCTTTGAAGCATCCTCTTCCAACACCTTAATCAAGAGGTCCGTCTCGAACAGATAATTCCCCATCGAAGCGTACGCATGCTCAGAATCCTGCGGCATGGGTTTCGGACGTTTGGGCTTCTCGTCGAAGCCGACCACCCACCCATCTGAGTCCGTTGCGACGATTCCGAACCCTGTGGCGGCATGCAGTGGAACCGGCAAGGCCGCCACTGTCACCTCGGCGTTCTTTGCTCTGTGGAACTGAATCATCTCATTGACGTCCATGCGATAGATATGGTCCGCCCCAAAGACGGCCACAAGATCCGGCCTGAAATCCCGGATGAGGTTCAGATTATGGTAGACCGCGTCGGCTGTTCCTTCGTACCACCCTCCACGAGCCTTCATTTGAGGCGGCACGACAGTGATGAAATGTTGCTGGATCCGTCCACCGACCCGCCAGGCCCGCCGGAGATGCTCGATTAAGGACTGCGATCGATATTGGACCAGCACGTACATCGCCATGATGCCGGAGTTCAGAAAGTTACTCAGGACGAAATCTACAATGCGATATTTGCCACCGAAGGGAACCGCCGGCTTGCTCCGTAATTCCGTCAATGGCAGTAGCCGCTCGCCTTTCCCTCCGGCCATAATCATGGCTAGTACGCGATTGCCTTGTGTAAGAGTCCTCAACCTCTGTTCCCTTCCACTATCATCTTTGATGTATGACACTCCTGCTAGCCCGTCTTACTTGCCGACGCCTGCCCGGCTGTGCTCAAGAAAGGCAGCCAGGCGAAGTTGACCATACGTTAGTCGATAACCTGGAAGAATACCTTCACCCATTCGCACCGCCCCACACCATCATCTTAGAGAAAGGCATGCCCGAACATCTTCATGAGACTGAGCATAGTTAGGGCTCCACCAGCAATTTAGTAGCATGCATGCTCGGCGAATAGAAAGCCAGTCCCTTGCTTATACGAAGTCTCGCATCTATGGCATCCGATATCACCTACTTTTCGAATTCTGCCATGATGTTCTTCAAGTTCTTGGGGTAGAGCGTGATTTCAATTCTCCGATTTTGAGATCGGCCCTCTTCTGAATCATTTTCGGCGACTGGTTGTGTATAGGCATGTCCGACTGCCGTAAACAGATGCGGGTCGATGTCCGCATGATCAACCAGGTACCGGACCACGCTAGTCGCGCGTGCGGTCGAGAGCTCCCAATTCGTCTTGAAATGGTCCTTCAGCCGAGGCCCGATTTGTATGTTATCTGTGTGGCCGCTGACATGGATCTGCCTGTCCCGCACATCCTTTAGAGCAGCACCAACCTCGTTCAACACCTCCGTCCCCTCTGGTGTGATCGAATCTTTCCCCGATTCGAACAATACGCGATCAATCACTGTGATCGTGAGGCGATCACGAATCTGCTGAATCGTGATCTTGTCTTTTTCAAGGTTTTCCAACTGGGCAGCAATCTGCTCGTTCGCCAGACGTGCTTCGGCAAGGCGTTTCTCATCTTCCACCACTTGCTGGGCAGCCACTTCACGGACCTTCTCAAGCTCGTCCAGCACCTGCTCATGCGTGACCCTAGACACACAACCACTTCCTCCGGCTACGATAATAGCAGAGACCACACCTATGCGAAGCGCAATTTTGCTTGGCATTATGGATACGTCACCCCATCTATTGATTTGCACCGATCTNNCATGTTTCGACTCCTCCTGTTCTATCCTCCAGTTATTTTAACGTTCCCAAGTTATTCGAAGTGTATTTCCTCTGCGAGATATGCAGATTATCTGATACACGGCACTTTCAATCCACCGATTCTGGATTCGCCCTTCCTCGTAAGGTTGTCGATTGCGGGCTGTGTGTCGAAATGGCCCACTGCTATCAAAAGTTCAGGGGCAATACCATCGTCATCGATCCAGTATGGGACCACACTGGTAGCACGTGTTGTGGACTGTTCCCAAATTGGGAGAAATCGATCTTTGAAGGACGCCCCTCAAGCCGCCGCGCTCTGTTCTAAATCCTCCGGCCCAACCCGTTCCTACATGCGACGATCCCTTGTTCGACCCCGATAAGGATGCGGGTGCGCCTCAGTCCGATGCATGGACGCCACAGGGCCGACGACTTTGCCACAATTGATACAGCACCACCCATCGATTGGCGCCTTGTTCCACTGACGCGTTCACACGATCGCGGCGGCGCTCCATGAGCTTCTAAATTGCCGCTGTGGCATCACCATCACCGCTAGACGCACAAATTCCCACCTTAAACACACCATGTGAGGCTAAACCACTGTCATAGGCCGGTGATCATGACTCCGCGTCCGAGAGCACCACAACGGACCGTTCGGTTCGATAGCTGTCCAGCAAAGCAAAGCTAAGCGCCACGACAAGAGGGCCAGCGACAATTCCAACAAGTCCAAAGAATTGAATGCCACCCAACACGGCGAAGAAGGTAAGCAAGGTGTGTAGCTTAGAGGCGCCACCGACGACGACGGTCCGTACGAGATAATCAAGGATAGCGATGATAAATCCGGCAACGCTGAGGATGACCCCAGATACATAGTCACCCTGAATAAATAGATAGAGCGCCACAGGCCCCCAAATCAGTGCAGCGCCGACCAGAGGAAGATACGCAAGGATCGCCATTACAGCTCCCCACAACAACGCACCCGGTAATCCAATGACCCAAAAGGCTATCCCTCCGACAATCCCTTCGAGCGCAGCCACCACTGTGTTCCCGAGGACGGCGCCCTTCACGACTTCGTCAAAACGACGAACTACCAACTGCTGCTGTGTGGCTTCCAAGGGAAGCAATTCCTTTATCCATCCTACCAGCCGCTCTCCATCGCGAAAGAAATAAAACGTGGAAAGAAGAATGATGCCAAGTTCGGTCAAACCGGCCAGCATATTTCTTGCGATGTGTGTCAACTGCTCGACGAATGAGCCGCCCAGATCAGCCAGATTATTTCCTAACACGGTCCTTAGGTCTGTGCCGGTCATGCGCTGGAACTCTTGGATCTGGGCAATCAGACCAGAGACCAGCGGATGCCCCAGCCATTGCTCTAGCATGCCAGGACGTTGTTGCAGCGCCGTGACGACATTCAAATACGTCGACGCCAGCTCTTTGCCGATCAAGAAAGAGAGATAGGTGAGAGGTAGAATGAAGCCGACCGTAACAGCGATGCTCATGACCGCCGCGCTCAGCCCTCTTCGGTGGCCTGTGACCTGAACCAACCGACGGAAAAGGGGATACAAGCCCTGTGAAAGAACGGCCGACCAAATAAGAGCTGATAAAAACGGTTTGAAGGTAGCGAAGAGCAGATAGCCCAGGCCCACCAAGATGGCCAAGCTCACCAGACGGGCGGTGGGTTCCAACACTTTCTTCCCCGTTCCTTCATCATTCACAAGAATGACTCCCAGTCAAAACCTGCCTGTACAGGTTATACGTTTATTATATGGGAAGAGTTGTTCGGGCTCGATCCCTTTCCGCGCCGATGGCCTGTGCCATCATAAGCACCTGATGAAGCCTCGTCCAGTCTTTCCATGTTCTACTGGGATGACCAGCTTTCATCGCCCACAACGGATANNCCGAAGCATTCGGAGTCTCGAATTCCCTAAGCGGTCCTCCTGGAAAATTAGCAAGTTCCGGCTTGGCATACTGCCCAAATGCGTATAGACGTTCGTTAATAGCCCGGAAAGAAATGACGCGTCTCTCTCCATCCACATAAGAAGCAGCCAACGCTAACCAGACGGCTAATTGTAGGAAGTGTCGATAAGTCCAGTTACTCTCGGTTCGTGTGCCTGTTCATCGACGATGCTGCTGTGCCGGTTCGAATTTCCACGACTGCAGTTTGGCGGGTTCCTTTTTTGCTATCCCACTTTCTTAACATGAGTGGTACGATTACCATAGGGTGGGCTTATAGAAGCACAGAAGGACGGTACAATGGTTCTGTTCGAACACATCGATCGACTCGTCAAAGGCGAACACTGGAATCCACATGATTTGCTTGGCCCCCATCAGACCTCCGTGAATGGATCACAAGCTTTCTTGATCAGGACTTTCGCGCCAGACGCTAAGGAGGCGCGGGTTATTCTTGATATACATGGGAGCAAACCGGTGCGGATGCACCGTATTCATGAATCAGGATTGTTTGAGGCAACACTCGACGCGCCGGGGGGAACGTTGAAGTATCGCATCCAGGTAATCGATTCCCAAGGAACTATTACGGATCGTCACGATCCTTATGCTTTTTCACCCATGGTGAGCGACCACGATCTGCATCTCTTCTCGGAAGGAAGACTGTTCAAAGCTTACGACACGTTGGGAGCCCATGTGAGGACGATAAACGGGATTGCCGGGGTTCACTTTGTCGTCTGGGCTCCAAACGCCGTGCGGGTAAGTGTCGTCGGCGGCTTCAATCACTGGGACGGCCGGTGCCATCAAATGATGAGTCGAGGAACGACCGGTTTGTGGGAGTTGTTCGTCCCAGATCTCCCTTTAGGGACTTATTACAAATACGAGATCCGTTCAAAGAACCAAGAAGTTCCCTTTCTGAAGGCCGACCCCTACGCGTTTGCCGCAGAATTGCGTCCTCGTACCGCTTCCATCGTCTATGACATCTCAACTTATAAATGGGGAGACCATAATTGGATGGAGAACCGATCACGATGGAACCCCTTAACCACCCCCGTATCGATCTACGAAGTGCATTTAGGATCATGGATGAGGGTCCCGGACGAAGAGGGGCGGTGGCTGACCTACCGGGAACTCGCCGATAAGCTCCTGCACTATGCGAAGTATATGGGCTACACCCATCTTGAATTGATGCCTATCACGGAACACCCATTCGACGCGTCGTGGGGCTATCAATCAACTGGCTACTTTGCCACCACTAGCCGCTACGGCTCCCCAGAAGACTTCATGGCATTCGTCGATGCCGCCCATCATGCAGGAATCAGCATCATTATGGACTGGTCCCCGGCGCATTTCCCGGATGATGCGTACGGGTTGGCTTGGTTCGACGGAACTCACCTCTACGACCATGAAGACGCCCGCCTCGGCTATCATCCTGATTGGAAAAGCCGCATCTTTAACTACGGTCGCGTGGAGGTCACCAATTTCCTCTT
>JABAOE010000075.1_pt1 | contig 15338 bp, 18 predicted proteins | sample 7062141 | NCBI WGS metagenome assembly JABAOE01 (sample SAMN14538627, study PRJNA623070) | marine sediment metagenome | biome: marine biome [ENVO:00000428]; feature: marine pelagic biome [ENVO:01000023]; material: deep marine sediment [ENVO:00002113] | place: India: Gulf of Khambhat ... | reverse complement strand
CCATTTTTCGTGCCGCATGCGGCGGTCGTAGGCGAGGATCCCGAGCACGATCAGCACGTAGAAGACCAGGATGTCCAACGAACGTTGGCCTGGCATGGTGAACGGCAGCAGAACGAAGGACACCGGGACTCCGGCGAGCAGCGCGTCACCGACGAGCAACAGAACATGGACTGTGAGCAAAACCAGGGATGCCAGGCCCAGCCGACGGTGCCAGCGCACCGCCTCACTCAGGCCGCCGAACACGGACTCGATGACATTTGCGCGAACGACTGCTAGCATGGCCAGTACCGCCAGGCACGATGCCCATAGCACCACGAGCTGCGAGGGTGCCCTGAAAGGCCATAGGCTGGCGTCGCTGATTTCGTCCAGGTGCGCACCCAGCCATAGCAGGGATACCACGGACAGCAGAAACCCGAGGATCCAACGTCGGCGCAGCGCCAGCGCTTTCTCATTAGTGACGGTGAATAAATCGGTTTTATGCGCCTGCTGCTCTGACTGGGACTCGTCTGTCATTAAGAACTTTCCTGATTTTTTCTTTTCATACGCTTTTTAAGTTCCGACAGTTGCTGCTCTATTTTCTCCAGCGCTGCACGGGGACGAGAGAGCAGTTCTGTCTGCACGTCAAATTCCTCGTGCATTACCAGATCCATTTTCGCCAGTCCCGCGCTTTTGTAATTAGTGATGAGGTTGAAGATTATCCAACAGATTTCTAAAAAAATGCCTAAAATTTTGATTAATAAAATTGCTCTGCGTGAAGAATAGTTAACAAGTGAATTAATTGCTTATTATTGTCCAGAATTAATAGAGTAATTTAATATAATTTACTCAGCAATAAATATATTCTTTAAACTCTTCTGTATTTCTTTAAATAATATATTCTCTTTTGATTATAGTTAATCGACACTAACCCTTGATTTCTTTAGCGGTAATCAGGATTATTGTTTTTTTAATATTGGCATAAACAATGAGGAAAAAAAAGCAACATATGCGATTTAAGAGATTCATTAAGGATATCACTGTCCATACGCCGTTTACAATTACGATACTTTTTATTATTCGTACTGTGGTTAGTATTTTCCACTGGCATGTACCTGGCAGAACGGAGTGTTGAAGGAACGTCTATCAGTTCGTATGGTGAGGCGCTATATTGGGGGATTGCCGCATTCTCCACCAGAAGCTGACTGCCGATGATCGCCATCAGTCTGCCGGTTAAACCGGAACCGCAATACCTCCTCGAGTATTACGAACCCGTCTGCCTGCAGACCTGCCGCCGGGGGGAAATGGAGGAACGGGTAGAAGCCGCCCTGAAAGAACTCGAGGATTGCTGCGTCTGCCCGCGCGACTGCCATGTCAACCGCCTGAACGATGAAAAGCGGGTCTGCAATACCGGGCGCCATGCCATAGTCAGCAGCGCGTTCCCGCATTTCGGCGAAGAGGACTGCCTGCGGGGCTGGCGCGGATCCGGCACGATTTTTTTCGGGCTGTGCAAGCGATTGCGTATTCAGACGATCGTATCCTCTAGTGGATAAGGTGCGCGGGCGCCCAGGGGGTACGTTCAGGTTCGTTGTTTCTGCACACACGATGGCATCGACGCCATCACCGCGAGCGCGTCGGGGTTTGAATGTCGATGACGGTAAGGTTGAATGAAAAACTTAGGTCTAAATAAGACTCAAGGATAACGGGAGTTAGGCCATGAAAAAGCTCAACGGGATCAAGGCCTGCGTATTCGACGCCTACGGCACGCTGTTCGACGTGCACTCCGCTGTCGGCAAGCACCGTGCGCGTGTCGGTGCGAAGGCAGATCAACTTTCGATGTTGTGGCGAACGAAGCAGTTAGAATACACGTGGTTGCGCAGCCTGATGAACGCGTACGTGGAGTTTTGGCAAGTCACCCAGGATGGTCTCGATTTTGCGATGGAGACGTGCGGCATTGAAGACGCAGATCTGCGTGCCGATCTCATGAATGCCTATCTCGAGCTCGACTGTTACCCGGAAGTCAAGGACACGCTGGCCACGCTGAAGCGAAGGGGTCTGAAAACAGCAGTCTTGTCCAATGGCTCGCCGCGCATGCTCAAGGCGGCGATTGATTCGAGCGGGCTCGGCGATCACCTCGACGGAGCGTATTCTGTGGACGAGGTGGGCATCTACAAACCGGATGCGCGTGTCTATGATTTGGCCTGTGCGCAGCTCGACGTCGAGCCAATGGAGGTGAGCTTCCAATCCTCGAACGCCTGGGATGCCGCGGCGGCGGCCCATTTCGGCATGCAGGTGGTATGGATCAACCGCTTCGGTCAGACGCGCGAGCGTCTGCCCGGTGAGCCCGTCGTGGAGCTGAGGACGCTGGCAGAGCTGTCCGAGGTCATCGCCTAACGGGCCGTATCGCTGAAGCATAAGTCGAGACAATGTGAACTATTATTTTTTTTAATAAGCAAAGCCGCAGGTATTGATTCAAGCTATTTATTGTTTCAATATCGCTATCCCACGCACAGGGGCGCACCACCACCCGCCGGTCTTGGCGGTGCGAGGAAGCAGAGCGGTTGATCATGGCGACTAGGGGGCAACATGGCGAAAGGTCACTACCAGGCCGTATTCGAGCGCTCACTACAAGATCCAAACGGGTTCTGGGCCGAGGCGGCAGAGAATGTCCACTGGCACAAGAAATGGGACAAAGTCCTCGACGACAGTAATCCGCCTTTTTACCGCTGGTTCGCGGGCGGCCAGCTCAATACCTGCTACAACGCCCTCGATTTGCACATCGACAACGGCCGCGGCGATCAGCCTGCACTGATCTACGACAGTCCCGTTACCAACAAGATAAAGACTTTCAGCTATCGCGAGCTGCGCGACAAGGTAGCCACTTTTGCCGGTGCCTTGGCCGCGCAGGGCGTCGGCAAGGGCGACCGCGTCATTATCTACATGCCGATGGTGCCACAAGCCTTGGTCGCTATGTTGGCCTGCGCTCGTCTCGGTGCCGTTCATTCGGTCGTGTTCGGCGGTTTTGCCCCCAACGAGTTGGCGGTGCGCATCGACGATGCCAAACCCAAAGTGGTGGTTTCCGCCTCATGCGGGATCGAGGTCGCCCGCGTCATTCCCTACAAGCCACTGCTCGACGAAGCCATCCGGCTGGCGCGGCACAAGCCGGACAAGTGCATCATCTTGCAGCGACCCATGGAGCGCGCCGAGCTGGTCGCCGGGCGCGATCTTGACTGGCGCGAAGCCATGGACGCAGCCGCGCCGCACGACTGTGTGCCTGTTGCCGCCACCGACCCTTTGTACATCCTCTACACGTCCGGCACGACCGGGCAGCCGAAGGGCGTCGTGCGCGACAACGGCGGTCACGTGGTAGCGCTGAAATGGACCATGAAAAACATTTATGGCGTCGACCCCGGGGATGTCTACTGGGCTGCGTCTGATGTCGGTTGGGTGGTGGGCCATTCCTACATCGTGTACGGCCCGCTGTTCAACGGCAACACCACCGTGCTTTTCGAGGGCAAACCTGTAGGCACGCCCGATGCCGGCACGTTTTGGCGCGTGATTTCTCAGCACAAAGTAAAAGTCATGTTCACGGCGCCGACCGCGTTTCGCGCCATCAAGAAAGAAGACCCCAATGGCGAGTTCATCAAGAAATACGATCTGTCGCAGTTCAAGACACTTTTCCTGGCGGGCGAGCGCTGCGATCCGGATACCTTGGAATGGGCGCAAAACCACCTCGGGGTACCGGTCATCGACCATTGGTGGCAGACCGAGACCGGCTGGGCGATCTGTGCAAACTGTATGGGCCTCGAGTCGTTGCCAGTGAAGCCGGGCTCGCCGACCAAGCCGGCACCCGGCATGGATGTGCGGGTCGTTGACGAGAACAATAAGGAAGTGAAGCGCGGCGACATCGGCGCGCTGGTGATTAAATTGCCGCTGCCGCCGGGGACCTTTCCAACACTGTGGAACGCCGACCAACGTTTCGTCGATGCCTATCTTTCGGAATTCCCCGGCTATCACAAGACGGCCGATGCCGGCTACATCGACGAAGGCGGCTACGTGTTTGTGATGTCGCGCACCGACGACATTATTAATGTTGCCGGCCATCGCTTGTCCACGGGCGGCATGGAAGAGGTGTTGGCCGCGCATCCGGATGTGGCCGAGTGCGCCGTCATCGGTGTGGACGACCAACTCAAAGGCCAGTTGCCGCTCGGCTTTCTGGTACTCAAGGCCGGCGTGGCGCGGGACCACAGCGAGATCGTTGGCGAAGTCGTGAAGATGGTGCGAGAAAGGATCGGGACGGTCGCCGCTTTCAGGACCGCCACGGTCGTGGGCCGGCTACCGAAGACGCGTTCCGGGAAGATCCTGCGTGGCACGATGCAGAAGATCGCCAACGGCCAGGACTACAAGATGCCCGCGACGATCGATGACCCAGTGATTCTGGACGAGATCACCGTGGCCCTAAAAGGTGTGGGATATCCAGGCAGCGGGTAGTGTATTGAGCGATAGCTAACTCGCCGAGGTGCAAGAGCGATGAATGCCAAGCCAAGCGCGGGCGCGCGGTTGCGCGCGCCGTCACTCTTTATCACCAGCAAGTCAAACTGTCCGGTTTCCTGGAAACGTTTGACATTATCAATGCTGATGCCGGCATGACGCCCTTTGCGGGTTGATGGACAAGCGAAGGCTATGCAATCGGAGGGATCGTTTTTAACCAGTTGCAATAATTCATCTTCCTCGGCGATGTGTTTGGTGATCTTCAGCTTACGTGGGAAATACTCGATATGGGAAGTGGCCGTGATGCCCCGACGGCCGGCATGTTCTTGCGCCAGCCGGAACATGGTGGTTTTCTTGCCACCGGCGCCGACGCAGCAAACAATGCCCTTGTGGGCATTGAATAACTCCAGGATTTCATTCGTCATGTGCGGATGATAATTGATTACGTTTGTAACTGAAATTTATTATGCACGGTTGGTGTCGTGGTTTAAGTACAGGTAAAATTTATAGCTACAGCTTTGCTGAATTCATAACTGGCTAATAGACAATGTGCGGCCGATTCACACTGGATGCTTCCAACAAGGCACTCAATACTCATTATGGGACTCATGAGAAACTCGAACTCAAGCCCCGGTTTAATGTCGCCCCCAACACGTATTGCCCCATTGTCCGCCTGCATGAGGATAAGCGGGTACTGGTCAGCAGCTACTGGGGCCTGGTACCACACTGGGCCAGGGGCGATATCAAGGTAAAACCCATCAATGCCAAGGCCGAGACGGTGAGAGACAAACCCTATTTCCGGTATGCCTACAAGCACCAGCGTTGCCTAGTCCCCGCCACGGGTTACTACGAATGGAAAGGCGAAGAGGGTAAAAAGCAACCGTATTACATCAAACCCGAGGGCGTGGACATCTTTTCCTTTGCCGGGCTCTGGGAAACCTGGGAAAAGGGCGAGAAGCCGTTGACGTCTTTTACAATTATTACCGCCGATGCCAGCGAACAACTGACCGACATCCATAACCGCATGCCCGTGATCATTGATCCTGAAAACTATGACGGATGGCTGGTAGACGGTGATGCCAGCCTGTTGACACCCTCAAAAGGTGAGTTCAAGTTTTACAAGGTGTCCACTTATGTGAACAGGCCAACCAATGAGGGTCGGGACCTGATAAATCCTGTTTGAGCAGATAGTTTTGAGTTTAAACATCTAAACCGGAGACAACCATGAGCACGAACCCACGCACTCTTGTCGAAGTTGAAGAAACATTGACCGGTCGTTACACTCAGCGTGCGCGCAGCGGTTTTCATGAATTGTTGGTTGATGAACCAGAAAGTTTTGGTGGCAATGATGCCGGGCCGGGTCCTTATGAATACCTGTTGATGGGACTGGGTGCCTGTACCAGCATGACGCTCCGTATGTACGCTGACCACAAACAGATCCCGCTGAAGCGAGTCCGAGTGCGGCTGGGCCATGACAAGATCCATGCCGATCATTGCCTGGATTGCGAGACTCGTGAGGGCATGGTCGACAAGATTAGCCGCGAGATCATTCTTGAAGGTGACCTGACAGCTGAACAGCGTGATAAACTGCTGGAGATCGCCAACCGCTGCCCGGTACACCGCACGCTCACTTCCGAGATCAAGATACGTTCAACATTGGCGAGTTGAGGCGGGAGGATCAATTACAGATGTTCATGATCTTGTTGTTAGATTCCCTTGGATTTTACCAATCCCTATTTCCCCATCTGGGTTTGCTTCCTGAACTATTTTGAGAATGGCGGTTTGCCGAAGATGGTGATGGTGCCAACCATGCCGTGTTCCTCATGGTCGGCCTTGTGGCAATACAACTTCATATTTTCGCCGTTGCGCATCGGGTAGAAAAACCATTCCAGAGTGGCACCGGGCTTGAGCTCCACGTCATGTACTGCACCATGAACTTCCACCAGGGTCTTGCCGCTCTTGTCGGCCACTTCAACCTTGTGAGTGTGGATATGGGTAGCAAAGGCATCCGAGGCAAAATAATGGTCTTCATTGCTTGGGTTATGCAGAACCAGCTTGTAATGATGGCCGCGCTCAAATTCCAGATGATCGGGTACAAACACCTGTTTACCGTCTGCTGTGCCAACACTGACTTTGACTTCAATAGCCTTCGGACCTTCACCAACGGCAAAACACAGGCTGGAAAATAATATTAGAAGTAGAGTAAGGAATGTGCGCATGAATCTATCTCCAGTGTTGTGTATTATTGTTGTTAAGAATAAATAAGACCAAGAATAGTGTTTAACAGGCTAGAACTGCAAGTCTTTTTTTGTCTCAGTCTAATCATACCCCCGACAGTGTTTGCTGATGATGCCATACATCGGCACTGGCAATATGATCACAGTTTTGAAGTCCTGTTTACCTGGGATAGCCGTTATGTTACCGAAGGCAGGGACATACTTGACGAGGCTGGAGTACAAAAATCAGCAATCCATTTTGAGTATGGGCCTTTCTTTATAGATTCATTGAATGTCTGGGGTTATGACTCTAACTATGACGAGTTAAATATAATACCGGGCATTCAGTTTGAAATCGATGATTACACCATTTACCTGAGTTACAATCGCAAGATATTTTTTGTTGAGGACGTGGTAGATAATGAAATCGAGATTGGGGTCACCTATGAAGAACTGCCCTATGATATGTTTACCGCCATTGTCTGGTATCATTCCTTTTTAACCGATGGCGCTTTTCTTGAATTTACACTGGGATCAGAAATCTATATTTCCAAGAAGCTTGAAATTGAACCAGTAGTTGTTCTGGGAGTAAACAATAATTATATCCCGGATGGGCATGATGGTCTTAATCATGTAAGCCTTGAATTGAATACGGAGTATCAGCTTGCAGGACCGCTGGAACTCATTGCATTTGCCCGATACAACAAATCCATTAATTCCGACCCGGTTGAGCATCCCGGTGATGAATTACTAAAGGACTTTTTCTGGGGCGGTATCGGGATCGAGTTTGCTTTTTAATTCATCCTAATGATCGCGTTCGTTACTGAAATACTTGAGACGGTAAAGTTCCCACTCAGGATTTTCCTGGCTGTGACACATGCCATAACGAAATGAAGGTAACATGATGGATATATGGTAACGGAGATCACTAAACCATACGCAGGTCTCCCGGTCACTCCTGTCAATGCGGTACAGGATCGGAAATTGTGCAAAATTACGATAATTCGCAAAGTCATTATCCTGCCAGACGGTTTGGGATAGCCTGATCTCATCTGGCTGGTCACCAAATAGACTGAACGTTTCCCACTCTGCACTGTTCCTGGGCCGGTAGGCAGTCACGAACTCGATAAAGGGGATCGTACCCTTCCAGCGCAGCAGTTTTTCACTGAATCCTGCAAGATCGATTAACGTTGTTGAATAATGATCATTTTCCTTGTTAATCACCCGCCAGTGAAAAGGGGAAAATGGCTGTGGCAAAGCAACTGTTCTGGTGGTAACGGTATCCCTCTGATCGATCAGGGCCAGCCCCACTTCGCGTGCCTGTAATTTCAAGTGCCACTGAAACATCACATACAGGCAAACCACACTGATACATGAAATCGCCGTAAAGCATCGTTTGTAAATCAAAGAGATAATCAAGCCAACCACTACAACCAGGCTCAGGTAAGGATCAATCACGAAGGTCGTGCCTGTACTGAAGGTCTGGCTAGATAAAGGGTAAAACACCTTGGTTCCATAGACTGTCAGCAGATCCAGCAGGATATGGGAAACAAGACCGAGGGCAACATAGCCACTGATCTTTACCGTCTGTTTGTGCAATCGTGGAAACAGGGCAATAATAATTCCGGTCAGCAGGATCGTCCAGACTGGCAGCAGTACCAGGGAGTGGGTGAACGATCGGTGCCATTCGTCAAGGAAAACAAGCGGGTTAATCGGAAACAGCAGATAATCACAATCCGGAAATGCTGCAGCGAAAGCCGTTACAGCCATCGGCACGTAGTTGATCGAATCTTTTTCCCCGGTTGGTGTTTTGCCCTTGATACCCTGGCTTGCCAGTGCACCGAACACCGCATGTGTAATGGTATCCATGCCGTCAGCAAATGCGGGGTTGCCATGCAGTTTTATTCAAGCTGATCGGCAGATTTTGTGATGACAGAATCCGGGTTGACCCAGACAGCCAGTGATTCTGATTTTTGTAACAGCTTGTCTATGAAATCATTGGTCTTGCCGCACTCAGTAGACTGGTCCGTTAACCAGTAGGCCAGTGTGGTCAGGTAGACGCCGGTCGTTCCGATTTCTTCCATGATCCGGCTAAGGTGAGCAGTCTTGCTGCCCGCTGCTTCCAGAAACCACTGCACGGTGCGGCTTACTCGCAATACTCCCAGGATCTGAAAGTGTAGATGCCCCGGTTCCAGCTTATACTTGAAAATATCAATGACAGTGGGCCGATAGGGTGCCAGGGTCCTTAACCAGGTCAGGATCGCCTTGCGAATGCGGTCCCGGCCGGATAATTGACTGAATTCAGAAAGCTTTGCCGCTATGAGTACACTCTGATCAGCACGGTCAAACAGGGCCTCGGCGATATCATCTTTCTGGCGGTAGAGCTGCCGAATATCATCAAGACTGATATCAAGGGCAGCGGCCACCTCCTGCAGCCGCAGTTCTTCCCAGGACCGTTCCGCTGCCAATTCCAGCGCCTTGTCGAGGATTTTATCGGCGAGTTTAGTTGACTTTGCCATGGTCTTGGATGATAAGTGTATAGATATTAAAATTTAACTCTCTAATGGTAAAAATAGCTGACAAACGCTCGTAAATCGATTTTTACCGGTTGCCTGTATTGAATTAGCATTTATGTCCCGAACAGGCCAGACCAGTTCATTAATGATAGACTCCCTGACGTCGGATCGCTGCAGTGGAGTAATTGGTATGAGCTGTTGCCCCGGTAGGAATATATCTTATGCCATTGGAGGCGACTGGGACCGGGACCTTGATGCTGATATAAAGGCCATTCGTGCCTGGGGTGCCAACGCCGTGGTATCGTTGATGGAAGAGGATGAAATGGCCTATTACGGCGTCGCGGACATTCCGGCCAAGACAATCCAGCTTGGCATGACGCATTATCATTTGCCAATTGTGGATATGCATATTCCCGATGAAAGATTTGAAGCACAGTGGCAAAGTACCGGGGAAAGTCTCAGGAATGCACTGATTTCCGGCGAGTCGATCGTTATTCATTGTCTGGGAGGTTTTGGAAGGACCGGGACCATAGCCGGGCGTCTGTTGGTAGAGCTTGGCAGTGATCCGGAAACCGCGATCCTGCAGGTCAGGAGGGCAAGGCCCGGCACAATACAGACCATTATGCAGGAGTGTTATGTCCTTGGTTGCAAGCAAGCGGATATCAATCAACCTGATGAAAGATGACTGTACCTGATATAAGGAATTTTTCATTGAGGCAGGTCTGCATAACCTCTTGAGTTATCCGGTTTTATTTTTTAGAACTAGATCATTCATCAGGAAACGATGTCTGGGGGGTCTAAATTCCGTCAGGATATGAACCATTATTCAAGGTAATGGTCGACAATAATAACCGATCAATCTTCGCATTCAGGGAATCGGATGCCTGATCCAGGGGGGTGAAATCGATGAGGACTATAAACATACGAATAATAATTCTTTCCGCGTTTCTGGTAATGTTTACCTCGTCAGCTTCGGCCATAGCATTATGGGAAATACCGGATCCAACACTGCCTTATATTGCCAAGATCAGAACGCATGGAAGGGGTGTGGCGGTAATTTATAATTCGGAGATTTGCAAGGAAATCGGCGCTGCCTGTATGTTTTTCCGCGAACATGCCGATGCCCATGACACGCTGAACCATCCACTCTATGATCCGGAATACTACACGCCGATACAAGAAGACCAGGCAGACTGTTATGCTGCNNACTGCGCCATCAAGCGCGGCAACTGGGAAGGTCGATGAGAGTCAAGAACAACCTAATTTTGATATTCTCTTTATTTTTGGGATTGTTTGTATTAACTGTCTCATCCAGAGGCTGGGAGACATCTGACCCGACCCTGCCCTACATTGCCAAAATCAGGTATGAAAGGGGTGGTGCACCAGCCGTCATTTACAATTCAAGGATTTGCAAGGAAATCGGCGCTGCCTGTATGTTTTTCCGGGAACATGCCGATGCCCATGATACGCTGAACCACCCACTCTATGACCCGGAATACTACACGCAGTCACAAGAAGACCAGGCAGACTGTTATGCTGCCAGGGTGTCAAAACCAAAAGAAGTGCGTGCAGCAGTGGAGTTAATGGAGAGTGATGAGGCCGCTAACTATCCCATCACCGGTGATCCAAAACAGCGTGCAAAACTGATCAGGGACTGCGCCATCAAGCGCGGCAACTGGGAAGACTAGAAACCAGATTGGTGTTTTATTTTCCGGAGTTTCTGGATTTGCTTTTCCAGACATTGGTCAGCCAGACGGACTGGTAGGGTTGCAGTACAAGTACATTATCTTCCGAATTAACTTCAACATGACCTATCAGGTCCCGCCATTTTCCTTCGGGAATAAGATTGATGTCCGCCACCGTGATTTCCTGCGGCTGATCAGAAACATTATTCAATGCGAAAATACTCTGTTTGGTCGAGTTGTCCTCGCGCCAGAATGCAAAGATCTGGTCGCTCAAGTGTAAAACTGTTTGCGTGGCATTGGGATGGAATGCAGCCTGTTCTCGCCTGATCACAATGAGTCTCCTCAGTGCATGGTAAATGCGGGCATGATGTGTGCCATTGTCAAGCAATTCCATTAATTCTTCCATGTTCCAGTTATGGCGGTTGATGGCGCGATTATTACTGGTGTCCCTCAGCTTTTCATAATCATTCCGGGTTCCAAACAGGCTGTGAATGTAAAATGCAGGAATACCCTGAAGCGCCAGCATAATGGCATGTGCACATAAAAATCGCTGTTCATGCCACTCATCCTCGCGTACTCCGCAGGCACAACAGGGAATGGTCGTCTGCAATGCATCGTAAAGAGAGATGTTGATTTCGTAAGGATGGTTGGTGTTATCAGACAATACCCGCCAGGAAATATTTCCGCCAAAATCTTCCATGGTGCTCGTCATCTCAAGAATTTCTTCTTCATCCAGCAAACCTTCTGCCGGCCTCAGACCAATGCCGTCATGGGATGCTATGAAGTTCAGGTACGTCGTGCCCATGATCGCGTGTGGCATGCTGATGATCCATTCCTTGAGGTAATGGCAATTGCCAGTCAGCAAGGTATAAAGCAACAAGGGCGGTAGAGAGAAGTTATAGACCACGTGGGCTTCATTGGCATTGCCAAAATATTCCAGGTTTTCCCGATTGGGAATGTTTGTCTCGGTTATGATGATTGCATCTGTCGTGTGATGTTCAATGATTGTTCTTAACAGGCGCACCACCTCATGGGTTTGCGGCAGATTTATGCAGCTTGTGCCTATTTCCTTCCACAGAAACGCAATTGCATCAAGACGGAAGATTTTTATTCCGTGTTCCAGGTATTTACGAATGATATGTACAAACTCGATCAGAACTTCCGGATTGGCAAAATTAAGGTCAGGTTGATCGTGCCCGAAAGTGCACCATACATATACAGGCCCTTCAGGGGTATGTATTTCCCGCAATAGTGGATTAGTCCGTGGACGCACTACTGCTGAAAGATCAGTGTCTGGTTTGACTTTTATGAAATAATCCTTGCCCGGTTCAAGACCTTCCTTAAATTGTGTGAACCAGCGGCTTCTGGCAGAACAGTGATTGATGACCAGATCAGCCATCAGTTTGAATTCAGAGGCTATATGCTCGATGTCTTCCCATTCGCCCAGGGCTTCATTGACCTGTGTGTATTCCATGACGGCGAAACCCGCATCCGAGCTGTAGGGAAAGAAGGGCAGTATATGGACAATATTAACGATATCGTGTAAGTGTTCCGAGATAAATTTATAAAGGGTATCCAGCGGCTGTTCATCTTTCCTGATAAATGTATCGCCATAGGTGATGATAGCGATATCTTCTTCACTCCAGTGGCTCCTGTGTGGTTTCGGGATATTGGTGCGCTCGGACAGCCCCATGGTTGTAAGCAGGCGATGCGCCAGGTTGTCTGTATCAACGTCTTTATAAATGTGATTAAGATGACTTACAACACGAGCATGCAATTCATCATAACTGTCCGGTGGTGTCATTTGTAAAATTACCCCCGGTAATGTGTTAAATCATCTTTTACGGCCTGAACCATCTCCAGTGGTAATTCTGGTAAGGCACTGTTCACACGTGTCCAGCTCGGAATAAACGGGATTTCCATGGGGTTTTCCAGGAAGTGCAGTCCGGCCTTCATGATATTCTGGGCAAATAATTCTACTGCCTGTTCTTCGGAATGAATGTCCAGTGTAAGGCCGTTCATGATGGCATCATTGTGATAGGTTTCGATGAGGTCCAATGCAATTCGATAATAGGTTGCCTTAATCGATCGAAAGGTTTCAACAGAAAACACAGTACCCTGGGTGGCGAGTTTCCGGTATATGGCCTTGCTGATATCTATAGACATCTTGGACAATCCACCGCCATCGTTATCCGGGGAGAGTTCCTGGTGTTTATGATCATATTCATCGGCTATATCAACCTGGCAGAGGCGGTTGGTTGAGTAGTTTCGCTGCATCTCGGAGAGAATACCAATCTCAAGACCCCAATTGCTGGGAATACGCAAATCGTTGATTACGTCAGTACGGAATGAAAATTCACCCGCGAGTGGATAGCGATAACTATCAAGGTAGTCCATGAAATCATCAGGTCCAAAAATCTTTTTCAGTGATCGTAACAAGGGGGTAACCAGCAATCGACATACCCTGCCGGTGATAGTGCCATTCGCAATGCGAGCATAATAGCCTTTGCAAAATTCATAGTTGAAATTCGGGTTGGCAACTGGATAAATCAGGCGCGCAAGCAAATCCCGCTTGTAGGTCAGGATATCGCAATCGTGCAGGGCTACCGAGGATGAATTTCCGGCTGCCATGACATATCCAAGGCAATACCAGACATTGCGCCCTTTGCCCATTTCTTTCGGTGCGAGACTCTGTTGTTTCAGGTTATTGTCAATCGCACGTAGTCGCGCACCGTCATTCCATAACACCTTGTGTTCCTGGGGCAGTCGGGAAAAAAATTCAAGGGCATGACGATATTGAGCTTCATCTGCCCTATCCAGGCCGATTACAATTTCATTGAGATAGGGGACCTTGCAAAGTTCATCCACGATATTTGAAAGCGCAGGACCCTCCAGTTCCGAGTACAGGCAAGGCAAAACCAGCGTCATCGGCCTGACCCTGGAATACCTGACGAGTTCCTTCTCCAGTTCATCAACGGGTCGATCGGAGAGGTTATGCAGGGTTGTGACAATGCCGTTTTGATAAAAATCACCCATGATTTTCTCTCATTAAATAATGTTCAATTTTTCAAGACACAGGTTGATACTTTCATTCCAGCCTTCCGGGCCAAAGTGTTCACTGACGAGCAGATTATCTTTTTTGATAAGCAGTGGTTCATGTACAGGTGACCGTATCACTATTGCAAAATCTGCATTGTTAAGCATTTCAATATCGTTGGGGCTGTCCCCCAGTGCAATCACATAAATACTGTTGTTAAGTAGCCGCTTATAATAATCACGCAACCAGGCCACTGATTTACCCTTGTCCGTTATACCCGAGATATGTATGAAGCGTCCACCCTGGGTGGCTTGAAGGCCATGTTTTGCAAGCTCCACAGAGAATGTACGTAAGCTGGTCTCGTTATCTTGCCACAATAAGGGTTCGGTAAAGTCACGTTTTCTGGCGTTATGGCTTTCCTGCTGTGAGAGGCCGGTATATTCTGATAATTCCTCGTCCGTCATATCGCTAAATCCCCTGAATTTCAGTTGCAAATCATTTTTCAGACGGGAAACGACCGGCAGGAAATCTTCACGAGGTGTGCCCAAAGCAATGACCTCATAATCATCGCCTTTTGGCAGGTAAATTCCACCACCGTTTTCAATGATGAATGGGTGATGGTTATTTAATGTCTCCCGGATTGACAGCAGCTCCGCTGCAGTCTTGCTGCTATTTAGTATCAGCGGGATATCCAGTTTTGCGAGTAAATCCAGTGCAGGGCGGGCAGCTGTAAATCTGTAGGTATAATGATCCAGCAAGGTCCCGTCCAGATCCGTAATAACGACTAAATTTTTCCCGGACTGCATTTATACATTGTTATATAACCGTGCCGGGCAATCCAGACCTGGTATTAAAAACGTACGAATCAGCCAGTGATTAAGTTACCCGGTGTCTGAATATAAGCAACGAAAGGCCTGCCAATAGCAGGAACCCGCCTGAAAAAATGAACGTACCCTGCCAGGTCATCCAGCCAAAATCGGCCGTCACGACTTGTGGATTGTCAGGTGAATATAAAACAGTTAGTTCATCCCTCAGATCAGGTCGTATCAAATACATCTGGAACATATCCCTGGACGTGATAGCCTGGCCTTCACTGGTGATAAAATTATAAATTGCCCATTTACTTCCTCTCGCGCCCCGCTTGATATCAACCACCGTTGCCTGCGCCCCTGCGCCGTTATTCCACAAGGGCAGCAATTGTTTCGTGTGATAGCTTGCTGCAAATAAACAGGCCAGTGCCAGTATGACACAGGCAATAAAACCGGCCCGGTCACTGACCTTTTGATTACGGGGGAAAATCAATTGATTTCTGACTAGTCAGTATGAAGTTTGCCACTAAGTGCGAGCTTACCGTCTATTTCAACAGTTATGGTTTGACCGACTTTGAGATCAGGTATTTCCCCGGTGTTTGTGGATT
>JABAOE010008868.1_pt1 | contig 15349 bp, 16 predicted proteins | sample 7062141 | NCBI WGS metagenome assembly JABAOE01 (sample SAMN14538627, study PRJNA623070) | marine sediment metagenome | biome: marine biome [ENVO:00000428]; feature: marine pelagic biome [ENVO:01000023]; material: deep marine sediment [ENVO:00002113] | place: India: Gulf of Khambhat ... | reverse complement strand
ATGTCTTCGGTGCTAAAAGTGTCCTCACCCTCGCGGCCTATCAGTCCACAAGAGCGCCAGGTCTCGAGCTTCTCCTCTGGCTCGGTCGTCCGGCTGGAAAGCTCCTTCAGGGACAGCGGCGCAGTGGACACCGGGACGTCGCCGCGGTGCTTGGGCGAGCAGGTCATGTCAGTTGCCCCCTTTCGCGGAGGATTCCAGCGAACCGGTCGCGCCAGTGGTCGCGGTCCGGCTCAAGATCGACGGAAAGGCCGGTAACCATAGCGATCGCCAGCTCGCGGCTGTGCGTGAGGCTGATGTCGAGACCCTCGAGGGCGATGCGCTCGGCCCTCGCCCTGGCGCGGCCGTGCAGGTAGACCAGGGGCTTGCCGCGGTGGTTGGGGATGATCTCGATCTCGCGCCAGGCGACGCCGTGCGCGCCCGTGCCCAGCGCCTTCATCACGGCTTCCTTGCCAGCGAAGCGCGCCGCCAGCTCGCTCGTGCGGCCGCGGCAGAAGGCGACTTCCAGCGGCGTGTAGACACGCTGGAGGAATCGCTCGCCAAACCGGGCGAGCGAGGCCTCGATGCGAGCGATCTCGATTATGTCGACTCCGGTGGCGCCCTGCTTCATACGCTCGATTCTAACTCCCGCACTCACGGGCCGACAGTGACAGGCTTCACCCATCCTGAGGGAACGAATCCGGTCCGCGCCGCATCGGCTAAACTAGAATATATGCCGGGAGGACCTCAGGCGGCCGGAGGAGACGCCAGTCTATGCCGTCGGTAACCGCCTCTATTTCGATCCCCGCAACGCCGGAGCAGGTGTGGGCGGTGGTGTCGGACGTCGCCAACGCGCAGCGCTGGAACAGGGCCTGGAGCCGCATCGAGCTGACAACGGAGCTTAGCACGGGCAGGGGCACACGATTCCGCGCCCACGTCAACGATGAGGACGCCACCGACCAGGCGTTTGAATTCGAGATCACCGACTGGATCGCGCCCGAGTACATCGTCTTCACGCCGGTGCGCGACCCGGACGAAGAGCCATACCAGATCACGCTGGACTGGCACGCCTTTCGCCTCGTGCCCCTGGACGAAGAGACCACCCGCGTCGATCTGACCGCCAAGGCGACGACGCGCGGCCTGCGCGGCCGATTCGCGGGCCTGCTGCTCTGGTCCGGGCATCAGAAGCCCGGGCTGGAAGACGCCTTGAGCTCGCTCGCGGAGCTGTTCGGCGCCGCGCCGCCGGACGATCCGTCCTGAGATGCGCGTAACGTCAGTCTGCCTGCTGGCGCTCGCAACCCTGCTCCTCCTCAGGAGCGTTGAGGCCGTCCAGGCGGACGATCTCGTCCACATCACCGCGAGCGTTAACTATGACGTCCGTTCCCAGGAGGGCGACGTCGTCGTGAGCTGGGACGTCGAAGTCACGAACAACGACCCGGGCGCCTTTGGCGTTTCGCTGGGACTGCCGGTCCTGACGGGCGCTACCGAGGTGAGTGCACAATCGGCGGACGGCGTGGCGCTCTCGGCCGGATTCGAGGCCACGGAGAGCGGGCCGCTGGATATCCTGGTGGTCTCGTTCGACCGGAACCTCCCTCCCGGTGACACGTACGCATTCTCCCTCACCTACCTGCTGCCGGAGACTCGCCAGAGCGGGCTGCTCGTGACTCCGTTCTACGTCTTCCTGCCGCTTGTAGCGCTTGGCGACGAGGCGACCGTGACGACGACCACCCCGGACTCCAGCTCATGGTCCGTGAGCCTGGAGCCAGACGAGTGCGAGCAGACCGGCGTCGCTCTCGAGTGCTCCGGATCGGAGACAGTCTACGTCGCCGGACTGCTGGAGGTGAGCCAGCCCGGCGCTAAGAAGCTGGACAGCTTCGGTGTCCCCGTCGACGCCGGCAGCGTCGCCGTGAGCATCGAGTACTTCGAGAGCGAGGACGCCGCCGCCGCTCACCAGCGGAAGGTGATCGAGGCGACTCTGCCTTTGATCGCCGGCGCTTACGGAATTCCGTATCAGAACGCGTCTTCGGTCAAGGTGACACATTCCGGGCGGCAGTCTGTCCTCGGGTACGAGGGGCTGGCCGGCTGTACGGAAGCTCAGTGCGAGGTCCTGATCTCGCCGGGCGCCCGCGACTATACGCTGGTTCACGAGCTGGCGCACCTGTGGTCCGACATCTTCGAGGCACGCTGGCTCAGCGAGGGGTTTGCAGACTGGGCGGCAACACAGGTGGTGAGCCTGGCGCCGGACGGACTTCTCACCGGAGACCTGACGCCGACATCGCCCGCCACCGTCCCCCTCCAGCTGGACGACTGGGGAGACGCGGAACCCTTGATCGGCGCCCCGGACGAAGTGACGGAGAGGATGCTGGCGGGGTATGACTACTCGCTGCGATTCGTGCAGACGCTGGCGGGTGAGATGGGCGCGGAAACGCTCCGCGAGGTGAACCGCAGGCTCGCCGAGGGCGGCGAACCGGCTGACAGCCGGCGTTACATGGACGCGCTGGAAGAAGTGAGCGGCAGAAACTCTGATTCTCTCTTCCTGCTCTGGGTGTTCCCGGAATCGTCACGAGCGCTGATCGAGGAGCGGCGCGCGGCATGGGACCGCTACGAGGCCGTCGCGGCGCGGCTGGCGGCCGAGGACCTTTCGGAGAAGCGGCTGGAGCCGTTGCGCGAGGCGCTCCTGGACTGGCGTTTCGCTGTCGCGGAGAGTCTGACCGACACCCTCGAGGCGGACATCGACGGCGTCCTCGATCTTCAGGCCGAGCTGCGCGGCCTCAAGGACGACGCAGACTCGCTGGGGCTAGCGGTGCCGGAGTCGATTGCGGCAGCGATCAGCGGCTGGGACCTTGGCACCGCCGACGACCTGATTGAATCAGCACGTGCGGCACTTGGAGCGTACGGACTGGCGCGTGAGCGAGTGGCCGAGCCGCGAAGCCTCTGGCAGCGCTTCGGGCTGCTGGGTGACGACCCGGACGGGGAGCTGGCCAGGGCGCGTCAGGCGTTTGAAGAGGGCCGCTTCCAGCACTCGCGTGAACGCTCGGCGGCGGCCGTTGACATGCTGGACGACGCGTCGCGCTCGGCAATGCTGCGCTTGCTGTTGGTTGCCGCGATCTTCGCTGCGTTCGCGATCGCGATCGGCGTGGCGTACTGGATCGCGGTGCTGCGGCGACGGCGGCTGGCTGAGCCCTAGCCCGGCAGGCTAGCCCGTTGAGCTAGTCTTTCGGGCGCTCGGCGGAGCGGATCTCCAGCGCGTCCACGCCGCGCCGCACGGTGGCGAGAAAGTTCTCCAGCTCGCCCTCAAGCTTGCGTAGAGTCTGCAGCGCGTAGGCGTCGGACTCACGCATCTGATCGCGGCTCGTCTGCTGGGCCTCGTCCAGCCGCTGGCGGGCCTGCTCTTCAGCGCTGCGACCGAGTTCGGCGGCCCGGCTCTCGGCATCCGCTACGAGATCGGCGGCGCGCTCCTGAGCGGCCTTCACGACCTCGGTCTCGGCGAGACGGGCCTCCAGCTGCTCGCGGGCCTGCGCGAGGAGCTGCTCTGCCTCATCGCGGGCTTCGCGAAGGACCTCGTCGCGCTGTTCGATGACTTCACGCGAGTCGTAGACTTCGCGCGGGACGGCGACGCGCATGCGGTCGATGATGTCGGCCAGCTTGCCCCGGTTGACGACGACGCCGCCGCCGACGGGCAACCGGCGGGCCTCGCCGAGTGCCTCCTCCAGACGGTCGATGAGGTGCAGTATGTCCAAGAGAGATCCTCTAGCGCTTGAACTTCTTCTCGAGCATGCCGACGACCTGCGCGGGAACGAGCTCGCCGACGTCGTAGCCCAGGCTGGCGACTTCGCGGATGCGGTGGCCGCTGATGTAGAGGTGTTCGAGGCTGGCCATGAGGTAAACGGATTCGATCTCCGGGGCCATAGTCTTGTTCATAAGCGCCATGTCCAGCTCAGCTTCGAAGTCTGTCACGGCGCGGATGCCCCGCACGAGGACGCTGGCTGACTCCTTGCGCGCGAAGTCGACGACGAGGCCATCGAACGTCTTTACGGTGACGTTGGGCAGGTGCTTGATCGCGTCGCTGAACATCGACACCCGATCGGCCGTGGAAAAGAGACAGTCTTTGGGCGCAAGGTCATACACGGCGACGACAACTTCGGAGAAGAGGCTGGCAGCGCGCTGTGTGATGTCGACGTGACCGTTGGTGACGGGATCGAACCTCCCGGGATAGAGTGCGGTCGCCAAGCGGTTACCTCCTAGTCAATCGGGCCGGTAGATCGATACTGAGCTGTCGCCGTGACGTAACGAGCGTACCAGCGAAAAGGCGCCGATGGCAGCAGCGGCCTCTGCTCGCGTGCTGTGCTCAAAGGCGATAGTGCCCTGATCGGCGTCGATGGAGCCGGCCGATACCAGCCGCTCCAGGAGCGCCATGGCCGCGGTGTCGCCGTAGGGCGGGTCAGCGAGAACAAGCGTGTAAGGGCCGGCCAGACGCCCGACCGCGCGCTCGGCGGGAGCGACGACGACCTCAGCGGCATCGGTGAAGCCGGTTGTGGCCAGGTTTTCGCGAATGATGGCGGCCATCTTGCGGTCCTTCTCCACAAAATGGCAGGACTGGCCTCCGCGGCTGAGCGCCTCGATGCCCAGCGCCCCTGTGCCGGCGTAGAGATCGAGCGTGTAAGTGAAGTCAGCGCCGATCGCAGCGAGGGCGTCGAAGAGGGCGCCGCGAATGAGATCGGAGCTCGGTCGCGCGTCCGAAGCACCGCGGCGAGCGCGTCCGGGCGGGCCTTTGAGCTGCCTGCCGCGGGCGCTACCGGCGATCACGCGCACCTCCCATGCCTCATTCTTGTACGACGACGAAGATGCGCACGTCGTCATCGCCGAAGCCCGATTGGCCAGAAACCGGATCTTCGACCGTGCCCCTGACAGTGATCACGTAGGGCGCCCCGTCCGCGTTCGGCTCGGCGGGAGCAGGTACGTCGTAGAGGCACTGGACCTCGTCTGCGCCCCCGTCCAAGACGTCTAGGCCGGCCGGGGCATCGCCGTCGTCCGGCGGTATGACGAGGCCGATGATGTCGCCGCCGCCTTCACTGAAGCAGGTGACCGGGCCGTGGAAGAAGTCCTCGAAGTTGGTGATGGTGACAGGGACGCCGAAGTCGTTGTCGAAGGTAATCAGGTAGGTCACCGTCGATCCCGGCGTCACTTCCTCGTCGTTGCTGAACGTGCCACCGTCGTCGTTGCCCTCGGCCACGACGCCTACTTCGACACGATCGTCGCCGGCCGGAGTGGGCGTTGCGGTCGGCGTCGGGGCCGGCGTTTCTGTGTCCGGCGCGAACGTCTCCAGGGGCGAAGGCTCCGGCTCATCGCTCTCGTTGACCACGACCGATATCTCCTGCCCGAAGCGGCGATCGCCGTCGCTGACAACGAGGATGATCTTGTAGGTGCCGGCGGAAGGGGCGATCCAGGTCGCGCTCGTGCCGGCGCCGGCGCCGAGATCGCCACCGTCGGGTGCCTGCCATACCGGCACCAGCATCGCCTCGTTCGGCCGGCTGAGGGATACGGTGGACGTGACCAGCAGCTCGTTGACGCGGCCCCAGACGTTAGCTACGTCCGACTCCGCGGAAGCGTCGGAGACGGCCATGCCGCCGAGCCCGTAGGCCTGCACCAGTTCAAGCTTGAAGCCGACGCTGTACGAGTTTTCGATGTAGATGCGGCGGCGATCGGTGCCACCGATGGTGAAGGCGACAGCCGCCGCATCGTTGTCCCAGGCCATGGACGACGCGCCCTCAGCTTCATCCAGGCTCTCGGCGACAAGGCGAACCGTGACGCCGGAGAGGATGTCGTCCGGGTTGTCCGGCTCTCGCACCGAGGCCCTGGAGGCGAGGACCATCGCGTTCTGGTAGCCGATCGCCCGGGCCCCGTCGCCCGTCTCGATGCTGAAGGGATTGATGACGAGGAGGATCTTCTGCGGCGGCACGTCCTGAGTCAGGCGCTCGATCCCGTCCGGCATGTTGTCCCAGTAGGCAACGGGGTCGGCGATGGGAAGCACCTTGATGTAATCGACGAGTTCGCCCAGGCGCTCCCAGTCGTACGCGGAGCGCTGATCGCCGGGCGGGGGCAGCGTCAGGCTGAGGCGGTAACCGCCCTGACTGAAGGCGTCCGCCAGAACGCTGACGAAGGCGGTGAACTGGGCGCCGAGGTTCGTGTCGACCGCCGAGTACTCGAGGTCGATGCCGTCGAAGCCTTCGTCTTCCACCAGGGTCACGATCTGCTGCACGTGCGCAGAGAGCAGGCTCTCGTCGGAGAGGATGTCGTCGACCACGGCCGCCGTGTCGGTGCTGCTGCCGACGATCGTCGGGATGTGCTGGACGGAATCGCTCGTGCCGACGGTGCTCGCGCTGCCGATTATCGAGCCGTCCGGCGCCGGAGTGAAGTCCCGTGGGCTGACGATATTGGGCCGGGCATCGCCGTGAAGGGTGGCTCCGGCGGGCAGCGAGGCGGCAACTGTGTACGTCTGAGCAAGCACCTGCAGGACGGCCAGGTTCCGCGGCACCGCGGAGAAGTCTCCGCAGGAGACGAGTCCGCTGCCTGTGACCGTATTGGAGCCCACGCAGCCCTGTGAGGCAAACTCCGCCGATGGCATCACTTGCGACTCCGCGATCTGTTGCCAGCGGCCGTCAAGGTGGCTGTAGAAGCCGAGGACGGCATCGCCGGAGACGCTGACCGTGAGCGGCAAGGCAATGGTCACGGAAACCGCTTCCTCTGCCTCGAATTCGATGTAGCGGCTGGCCGCGGCGAGACCCGGCGGTAACCCCGGCATGTCGGTCAGGCGGCCGCTAACGCCATCAGCGACCTGAATGGTCTGGCCGGAGCCATCGCCGTCGCCGCCCCCGCCGAGCACGGACGAGAAGATGAAGACGAGGATGATGACGATGGCGAGGAAGGCGATCGTGCCACCGATGATGATCGGCGCTGGATCGCGCTCCGGGCGCTGCTTCAGGAGGCGCTCGAACGGGCCTTCTGGCCGCGGGAGATCGCGGCGCAGGGGCCGGCGGGGCGGCTCATCGCGGGGCGGCTTATCACGCATTCGTTGTAGGGATCACTGCTTCTGAACTAGATACGGCGATGGGGCGCGAAATATCGCCATATCGGAGGTCAGCGGTAGTGTAACACAGCGTCTGCGGACGAAAAACAATAGCCCCAAACAGCTTTACAGGGACCGCCGCCTTACCTATAATTCTTCCTACAACACCGCAACGGCTGCGGGCCTAGCCCGCAGTCTATTTTTTACGGCAGGTTCGATATGGCGACCAGAGAAGTACCCGTAACAAAAGAAGGCCTGGCCAAGATCGAGAAGGAGCTCCACGAGCTCGTGAACGTCCGCCGGCCCGAGCTTGCGCAGCGGATCCACGACTCCAAGGAGCTCGTCGGCCCCCAGAACACGCCCGAGTACGAAGACGCCCGCGCCGAGCAGGCGTTCATCGAGGGCCGCATCATGGAGCTCGAGAACATGATCGAGAACGCCGTGATCATCGAGGAGACGCACGACCACCAGAAGGTCTCGCTGGGCTCCAAGGTCAAGGTCAAGAACCACGAAGGGAAGGTTGTGACCTACACGATCGTCGGCGTGGCGGAGGCGGATCCAAGGGCGGGCAAGATCAGCAACGAGTCGCCGGTGGGCGGGGCGCTGCTGGGCCGCACCGTGGGCGAAGAGTTTGAGGTCAAGGCGCCGGCCGGCACGCTGACCTGGAAGATCGTGGCCGTCGACTAGCGATACTCGCGACCTAAGGCTAGAATCAGGCGGGGCCTCACGAGGCCCCGCCAATCTTTTGGAGCACCATGGCTGAAGAAGAGCTGATCGCCCTGCGCAAGGAGAAGCTGGAGCGCCTGCGCTCGCGCGGGATCGACCCTTACCCGCACCGCTTTTCTCCGTCGCACAGCGCAGCGGAAGCCGCCGCAGCGACGCCCGAAGACGGCGCCGGGCCCGAGGCTACCGTGGCCGGCCGCGTGACAGCGATGCGTGACATGGGCAAGGCCGCGTTCATCGACCTGCGCGACGGCAGCGGCCGAATTCAGGCTTACTTCAAGCAGGGCAAGATCAGCGAGGAGACTTTTTCGCTGCTCAAGGAGGTCGACCTCGGCGACTTCGTCGGAGTCAGCGGGCCGCTCTTCCGGACGCGGACGAAGGAGCCAACCGTCGAGGCGCACAGCCTGACCGTGCTGGCGAAGGCGCTGCGACCGCCGCCGGAGAAGTACCACGGCCTGCAGGACGTCGAGTCACGGTACCGCCACCGATACCTCGATCTGATGGCGAACGACGAGGCGCGCCGCATCTTCGAGCTGCGCTCGAAGGCGGTCTCGGCCGTGCGGCGCTATCTGGACGAGCAAGGCTACCTGGAGGTCGAGACGCCGATCCTGCAGGGCACAGCCGGCGGCGCGGCAGCACGGCCCTTCGAGACACACCACAACGCTCTGGACCGCGACTTTTTCCTGCGCGTCTCGCTCGAGCTGCACCTGAAGCGGCTCGTCATCGGCGGCTTCGACCGTGTCTACGAGATGGGCCGAATCTTCCGCAACGAGGGCGTTTCGACGAAGCACAACCCCGAGTTCACGATGATGGAGCTCTACGAGGCCTACGCCGACTACAACCGGATGATGGAGCTTCTGGAAGGCCTCGTGGCCACGATCGCCAGCGACGTCCTCGGCTCCACGGAAGTGCAGGCCGGCGACGAAACGATAGACCTGTCGCCACCCTGGCCGCGCCTCTCGCTGCGCGAGGCGATCCGCGTGCGCTGCGGCGTCGACTTCATGGCGCACCACGACGTCGAGACGCTGCGCAAGGCGTCGGCAGACACGGGCGTCCACGTCGAGCCTGAGTGGGGCCGCGGAAAGCTGATCGACGAGCTGCTGACGGCGCACGTTGAGCCGCACCTGCAGCAACCGACGTTCGTGGTCGACTTCCCGGTCGAACTGTCTCCGCTGGCCAAGCGCAAGACTGACGAGGCCGGCCTGGTGGAACGTTTCGAAGCGTTCATCTGCGGCCGCGAGGTGGCGAACGCCTACACGGAGCTGAACGACCCCGTCGACCAGCGCGAGCGCTTCGAGGAGCAGGCCAGGTTGCGCGCCGCCGGCGACGAAGAGACCGAGATCGCCGACGAGGACTTCCTCGTCGCGCTGGAGCACGGAATGCCGCCCTGCGGGGGGATGGGCATCGGGATCGACCGGCTGCTGATGGCGATCGCGGGCGTCTCCTCAATCCGCGAGGTAATCCTGTTCCCCGCGCTTCGCGAGCGCGCCGAGTGACGGCCCGTTATCGCGCGGTCGTCTTCGACCTCGACGGCGTCCTCTGGGACGGCGAGCCCCTGTACCACGAAGCCTTCAACATAGTGCTCCGGCCGCTCGGCCACGAGGTGTCCACGGACGATTACGAGCAGATAATCGGCAGCTCCGTCGAGGCCGCCTGGGCGTGGGTGATGCGGCGCTTCGATCTGGAAGGGCCGGCCGACCGGTTCCAGGACGCTTACGACGCCGCCGTGCTCGAGCTCCTCTCGCAGCCGGTCGAGCCGCTGCCCGGCGTCAGCGAGACGATCACGCGCCTGAAGTCGATCCCGGTGCCGGTCGGGCTGGCGTCGGCATCGCTTCGGCAGTGGGTGGACGCCACGCTCTCAGGCATCGGTCTCGCCGGCGAGTTCGACGCGACGGTCTCGGCAAGCGAGGTCCAGCGCGCCAAGCCGGCGCCGGACATGTACCTGCTCGCCGCCAAAGAGCTGGGCGTCCCGGCGGGTGAGTGTATAGCCGTCGAGGACACTCGCACGGGCGTAGCGTCGGCGCGCGCTGCCGGCATGTACGTCGTGCAGGTGCGCGCGGCGTCGACCGCCCTGCCGCCGATCGAAGAGGCAGACGCCGTCATCGATTCGTACGCTGAGTTCGACTTCTCCCTGCTCGGCGGGTAACGTTCGCGGCGAGGACGAGCGCATGTCAGACTTGCCGCGCACAAACATCGCCGATCTGCCGGAAGAAGAGCGCTCCGTGGCCACGGCGTTGATCGCGGCGCTCGGCGACGACCTGGCAGCCCTGGCATGGCAGGGTTCATGGGCGCGCGGCGAGGCCAACGAAGAGAGCGACCACGACCTGTTCGTGGCCATGCGGCGGCTGAACTCGGGGCTTCTGGGGAAGATCGCAAACGTTATGGCGGGCCGCCAGCATTGGTCGCTGTTCATCAAGACGGAAGAGGAGCTGCGGCAGTACCCGCCGCACGGCCGGCTGCAGTTTCGCTACGGCATGGCGCTCCTCCACGGCGACTTCGTACGGCCACCGCTCGAACGAGAACATATACTGGCGGACATACGAGCGCTGGCGATCGATATCCAGCACCAGAGCCGCTACCGGCTGGTGCACTCGACTGGCGATGAGAGAAGCAGCGCCGAGGCCGAGTACGCGGCCGAGCGTCACGCAGCGCTGCTCTACTATTGGGCGAAGATGGCGGTGCTGGCGATGAAGGCGCGCGAGCTCCTGCACGGCCGACCCTATCCGCTGACGCGCGCAGCACTCAGAGAGCTAACACTGGACACCGACGAGCTGGCGATCATCGATCTCGTCGAGCGCTGGGCAGAGGTCAAGGCGGAATACGAGCGTGACTGCAGGCCGCTGGCGAGGCTACTGGACCGCTTCGTACGCCGGCTTGTATCGGAGCTGCCCCCAGAATGACGAAGCACTTCACGGCAACAGCGTTCGTCGTTCGCGGCGACGCCACGCTCCTGCACTGGCACAGGCGGCTAGCGCAGTGGATGCCACCCGGCGGACATATCGAGCCGGACGAGGAGCCGGCGGAAGCGGCGCTGCGCGAGGTGCGCGAGGAGACGGGGCTCGTCTGCGAGGTCGTGGCGACGTCGCCGCTGCACCCGTTCGGGCAGCCGCGGCAGATACCAGCGCCTTACACGATCCTGCTTGAGGACATTCCAGACTCGAAGGAGCCGTCGCACCAGCACATCGACCTGATCTACTTCGTGCGGCCCGTCGACGGCGCGAACCACGGCACTGTGGACGACCCGACGCTGCGCTGGGTGAGTGAGTCGGAGCTGCGAGACAACGGCTTGCTGGACGTCGCCGGGCGCGGCGTGTCGGCCGAGGTGCGAGACGATGTGCGCACCCTGGCGCTGGCCGCGATCGCCGCCGTGCGCGCGGCCTGAGCAGGCGTCAGGGCAGGAGGACGAGCGGGATCTGGCCGACGTTGATCGGCCGCCCGTCCATCGCGCTCGCTTCGAAGACCCAGAGGCAGGCGGGTGTCGGCTCTTCGACCGTGAACTCGACGCCCTGTATGAACGGGCCAAGAACACCGGCGTCCGGCTGCTGTGCCGTTCCGAACGCCTCCGCCAGGACGACGCCGTTCTCGTCGTAGATCGCGATCTGGAACGTGGCCTCGAAGTAGTTGACGAGGCCGGTGACGACGACAGGACTCGCGACGCTCGTGAACGGCTGCGGGTTGTTGAGGACCTGGAACTCCTCTGTAGCCGGGTCGGGGTTGGGGAGACAGACGTCGGGGACAGCCGTCGGCGATGGCGTAGACGTCCCGGACAGCGAAGGGTCAGCTGACGGAGTGCCCGTTGCAGTTCCGTCGTCGTCATCCCCGCAGGCGGCGACGGCGAGAAGGGCAAGGGCAACGACCGTGAGGATCAAGAACCGGGGCATGCTCTGCTCCCTTCGAGTGAAAGCGGTCTCATCGCTACCTATCAGAACGCGCGCGGCGCAGGATAGGTTTCGACCGGCGCTCGCCTTATCCGCAGCTCCGGCCCGCCTTCGCTTGACCCCGGTAGGGTTGCCTGACACTCTTGTCGCATGCTTGACGTCAGGCTGCTGCGCGAGGAGGCTGACCGCGTGCGGCGGGCGCTTGCCCTGCGCCATACCGAAGCGCCGCTCGACGAGGCGATCGCCGCCGATACCGAGCGCCGCCAGCTCCTGACCGAAGTCGAGGGGCTGCGGGCCGAGAAGAACACCGTCTCCAAGGAGATCGGCGAGCTATCGCGGGCGATGAAGGGCCCCGACACAAAGGAGGCGAAGCACGCCGAGCACCGCCGGTCTGACCTGATGTCGCGCTCGTCGTTCATCGGCGACAAGCTGGGCTCGCTTGAAGAGCGCCTGGGCGAGCTGAACGAGAAGCTGCAGACGGCGCTGCTGGAGATCCCGAACATCCCCGACGATTCCGTGCCTGAGGGAGCGGACGAGACCGGCAACGTCATTGTGCGCCAGTCGGGCGAGCCGGAGCCGCTGGCGTTCGAGGCGAAGCCACACTGGGAGCTGGGCGAGTCGCTGGACATCATCGACTTCGAACGGGGGGTCAAGCTGGCCGGCAGCCGCTTCTACGTGCTCAAGGGCGCGGGCGCGCGGCTGGAGCGGGCGCTGATCGCCTGGATGCTGGACTTCCACACCTCGCGCGGCTACACGGAGGTCTACCCGCCGGCGATGATCAAGGAGGAGAACCTTTGGTCCGGCGGCTGGCTGCCGAAGTTCGGCGAGAACATGTTCCGCGACGCCGAAGACGATTACTGGTGGATACCGACCGCCGAGGTGGCGCTCACCAACATGCACAAGGACGAGATCCTGGAGCCGGGGACGCTCTCGATCGACTACGTCGCGTACACTCCTTGCTTTCGGCGCGAGAAGTTCTCAGCCGGCCGCGACGTGCGCGGGATCAAGCGCGGGTTCCAGTTCGACAAGGTGGAGCTCTACCGCTTCGTCGAACCGGCTGAGTCGGCAGCGGCGCTAGAAGCGATGACGGAGCAGGCGGCGGACGTGGCGAAGGAGCTCGGCCTGACGCACCGGGTCCTCGAGCTGTGCACCGGCGACCTCGGCTTCAACGCGGCGAAGACGTACGACATCGAGGTCTGGGCGCCGGGCTCCGACGAGTGGCTGGAGTGCTCATCCGTCTCCAACTGCACCGACTTCCAGGCACGGCGGGCGAACATCCGTTACCGCGCGGAGATGGGCGCGAAGCCCGAACACCCGCACACCCTCAACGGCTCCGGCCTGGCGATCCCGCGCACGCTGATCGCCGTGCTGGAGAACTACCAGCAGGCGGACGGCAGCGTGGTCGTGCCGGAAGTGCTGCGCCCGTACATGGGCGGCCTCGTACGCATCGAAGCATAGCGCCGCGGGGCGAGCGTACCCTCCGGCCCCGCCCCGCCGAGCGTATCGCGATGCGCCCCTACGCGAGGGCGAACCTATAATCGGGGTATGCGGATACTTGCCGTCGATGTGGGGACGGGCACGCAGGACATCGTGCTGTTCGACTCCGAGAAGCCCATCGAGAACGCGCTGCAGCTGATCATGCCCGCACCGACGGAGATCGCAGCGCGGCGCATCCGGCGGGCGACGGAGGCCGGACGTCCGGTGGTGCTGACCGGCGTGATCGCCGGCGGCGGGCCGTGCCACTGGGCGCTGGAAGACCACCTGCGCGCCGGGCACGCGGCCTACGCCACGCCGGAGGCGGCGACGACGTTCGACGACGACCTGGAGAACGTTGCACGGATGGGCGTGACTGTGGTCTCCGAAGACGAGGCCGCGCGGCAGGACGGCGACCAGGTCCGGCTGCGCGACCTGGACCTGGACGCGATCCGCGCCGCCCTGGCGGCGTTCGACGTGCCGGGCGACTTCGACGGCATCGCCGTCGGCTGCCTGGACCATGGTGCGGCGCCGCCGGGCTACTCCGACCGGCTCTTCCGCTTCGAGCACCTGCGGCGCGTCGTTGAAGAGCGGAACGACCTGCGCGCCTTCGCCTGCCTGCCGGACGAGCTTCCGGAGTACCTGACACGGGCACGGACGCTCGTATCGTGTATCGACTCTGACGCTCCGGCGGTCTTCCTCGATACGGGGCCGGCGGCGGCTCTCGGCGCGCTTCAGGATCCGGTCGTGCGTGAGCACGAGTCACAGCTAGTGCTGAACCTGGGCAACATGCACACGCTCTGCTTCCACCTCCGCGGCACGCAGATCGTTTCGCTGTACGAGCATCACACGGGCGAGGTGACGGCGGAGCAGATCGAGACGTTCACGGAGCGGCTCGCCGCCGGGACGCTGGAGCATGAGGACATCTTTGGGAGCAAGGGGCATGGCGCCTTCTACGCGGTTGACGGCGGTGGAAATGCTGGCACGCCAGCGCCGGTCGCAGTCACCGGACCGCAGCGAGGGAAGCTGAGCGGTTCACGCCTGTCGCCGTACTTCGCGGTGCCCCACGGGGACATGATGGTCTCCGGCTGCTTCGGGCTGCTCTGGGCGTTCGCCGAAAAGCACCCTTCGGCCCAGGGCAAGGTGCTCGCCGCGCTGGCCGTGGACTAGGCCCGGGCTTTCGCGCCGGACGGCGGCCGGATGTGGGAAAGCGCGTCTTCACTGGCGACGACGATTACGCGGTCACCTTCCAGAAGACGAGTGCTCATAGCCGGCCCGACAGTCAGCTCGCCGCTCTTCCTCTGGACACCGAGGACGGAGACGTCCCGCAGGCCCCCGAGCAGGTCACCGATGGTGCCGCCGGCGCCTGTGCCGTCACTCGCCTCGATCTCCGCGAGCACCCCCTGACCGCCCGCGGCAGCCGCCGGCGTGTCGATGAACTCCGCCAGCATCGGCTGGATGGAGGAGAGCGCCATCTGGCGGGCCACGCTCGAGTAGGGAGAGAAGACGCGCTGGGCGCCGGCTCGGGTCATTCGCGGCATGCTTTCGGTCTGCGAAGCCCGGGCTACGATGTACAGGTCGGGGTTAAGCGCCTTCGCGGCGAGAATAATAAAGGTGTTGCCCTCATCGGAGTCTGACGCCGCGACGAGGCAGGCCGCGTGATCGACGCCAGCCTCCGTCAGTATCTCGTCGCTGGTGGCGTCGCCGACGAGCATCAAGTAGCCACGCCGGCCGCCACGCGCGATCGCCTCCTGGTTTGTCTCGACGATCACGAAATCGACGTCGTGCTCCTGGAACTCGCGAGCGATCTCTTCTCCGACGCGCCCGAAGCCGCAGAGAATGTAGTGGTCACGCAGGTGCTCGATCTGACGTTTCATGCGCTGACTCCCCAGTATAGACGCGAACTCGCCCTCGACCAGGAACTGAAATACTGCGATGAGGGCGTAGAAGATGGCGCCGATGCCCGTGACCGCGAGGACGATCGTGAAGATCCGGCCCGCGTCATCCAGCTCGCGGACCTCCGCGAAGCCGATCGTCGTCAGGACGATCACCGTCATGTAGAGGGCATCCAGGAACGGCCAGCCCTCGAGGATCATGTAGCCGCCTGTGCCCATCGCACTGAGAGAGACGATGGCAATGCCGGAGCGGAGGATGTTCGGCGGCAGCGAGTAGAAGAAGGACCGCAGATCGCGAATCACGTGCGAGAACCGATGCACGCGCGGGTTTAGGCGGC
>JABAOE010005475.1_pt1 | contig 15354 bp, 14 predicted proteins | sample 7062141 | NCBI WGS metagenome assembly JABAOE01 (sample SAMN14538627, study PRJNA623070) | marine sediment metagenome | biome: marine biome [ENVO:00000428]; feature: marine pelagic biome [ENVO:01000023]; material: deep marine sediment [ENVO:00002113] | place: India: Gulf of Khambhat ... | reverse complement strand
GGTCTCGATACCGACAATGTAGGTCAGATGCAGCAAGCCGTCCCCGGTAGCGATTTCGACCCCCGGTATGTTGGCCAGCAGACCACCGAAACCGATAGTAACGAGCAACAAGGGCTCGAACTTGCGGGCAATCCCTAGGTACAAAAGGAACAGGCAGACCCCGAGCATCACGACCTGCCCGAAGGAGATCTGAAACAGACCCGACCCCTGCCAGATTTGATCTACAAGCGTCATGGCTCAGCCAATGGCAACAAGAGCATCACCGACGGCGATCGCGTCGCCTTCGGCAACGTAGACTGCGGTGATTGTGCCGTCCCTGGGCGCGCTCACGGTGGTTTCCATTTTCATCGCCTCGACGATCAGGAGCGGATCTCCCTCGGCGACGGCAGCACCGGGCTCGACATGCACTTTGAACACGTTGCCGGCCAGAACGGCTTTGACTGCCGCGGCATCTTCCGTCGGTGGCCGCGACTGCGCCGCTTTGGCGGCGCTGATCGCCAGCGGCTGTTCACCTTCGGCGACCTCGACCGTGAATTGCTTACCGTTGATGCGCACCGAGTAGACGCTCGGGGCCGCGCCCGCCGGTCTGGCCTGACCAGAAGCCTGCCCATCGCCCGCCGGGGCATCGGGCGGCGGTTCGAAAGCCGACGGGTCGTCTCGATTCTCGAGAAATTTCAGGCCGATTTGCGGAAACATGGCATAGGTGAGCACATCATCGATGACGTCATCGGCAAATCGGATCTTCTTCTCTGCGGCGATCTGCGAGAGTTCGTCGGTCTGGTGCTCGACCTCGGCCTCGAGCAATTCACCAGGCCTGCAAGTGATCGGTTCCGCGCCATCGAGCACGCGTGCCTGCAGGTCGGGATTGACGGGGGCGGGTGTCGCACCGTATTCGCCTTTGAGCAAACCGGCAGCCTCTCTGGTGATCGTCGAGTAACGGCTGCCCGATAGCACGTTGATCACGGCCTGGGTGCCGACAATCTGCGAGGTCGGTGTAACCAGCGGCAGGGTGCCAAGATCCTCGCGGACGTGCGGGATCTCCTCGAGCACCTCGTCGAACCGGTCATCAGCACCCTGCTCGCGCAGCTGGTTTTCGAGGTTCGTGAGCATGCCGCCGGGCACCTGGGCGACGAGTATGCGCGAATCGATTCCTTTCAGGCCGCCCTCGAACCTTGAGTATTTCTTGCGGACGATGCGGAAATACGCAGCGATTTCCTCGAGCAGGTGCAGATCAAGGCCGGTCGCCCTGTCGCTTGCGTCGAGAATCGCGACCAGCGCCTCTGTCGGCGCGTGCCCGTAAGTCAGGCTCATCGAGGAAATCGAGGTATCGACATTGTCGATACCGGCCTCGGCCGCCTTGATGCACGCGGCAGTGGCCATGCCCGTTGTTGCATGGCACTGCATGTGAATCGGGATGCTCACTGCTGCCTTCAGACGCGTAACGAGTTCATAGGCTGCGTAGGGGTTTAGCAACCCGGCCATATCCTTGATGCAGATCGAATGCGCGCCCATGTCCTCGATCTGCCGGCTCAGGTCCACCCAGAGATCGATCGTGTGTACAGGGCTCACGGTATACGCGATCGTACCCTGTGCATGTTTGCCGATAGCAATTGTCGCCTTGATCGCCGTTTCCAGATTACGCATATCGTTCAGTGCATCGAAAATGCGAAACACGTCGACACCGTTCTTCGCGGCGCGCTCGACAAACCGCTCGACGAGATCATCAGCGTAATGGCGGTAACCGAGAATATTTTGGCCACGCAAGAGCATCTGCTGCGGCGTATTCGGCATGGCTGCTTTCAGCAAGCGGATACGCTCCCAGGGATCCTCGCCGAGATAGCGGATACAGGCGTCGAAAGTCGCACCGCCCCAGGTCTCCAACGACCAGAAGCCGACCCGGTCGAGTTTCTCGGCGATCGGCAGCATATCGTCGATACGCAACCGCGTTGCCAGCAGGCTCTGGTGTCCATCGCGCAATACGACGTCGGTGATACCCAGTGGTCTCGGATCGCTCATAATCGCTCGGCCGTTAGTTATTGTTGTCGGTGCCTGCTGATCGCCGCGCTTATCGCTGCAACCTCTTCAGCCGTTATGTCCTCTGCCGCCGCGGCCGTTTCGAATCTTAGCAGCAACCTCGACATGCAACTCACGGCGATGACCAAGACGGTAAGGAAGGCGAACACGGTCCCCATGCCCGCGAGCATCAGCATCAGGCCCTGATCCAGCAACCCTTCTTCCATACCCATGATCAAGCCAACCAAAACAGTGTCTTGGATTATACGCAAATGGTTCCACCCTTTAAGCCACGGACATTCGCAAAGAACGTCTTTACGTTACACTGGCGTATAGTTTCACGAGAGATGAATAGCTTGAGTTTTTTGTCAGGCTACCGCCAAGCGATTCGCATCAGACGCCATCCATCGGCTTCGGCGGTCAGGAGAGCGGCTGGGACTTGCCGGTCCGGGACCTATCTGTTTTTGCTCGCTGCCTTGCTCGCCACTGCTGCATTCAGCAGCGAACCCACCGGGCAGCACGCTGAGAACGATTTCGAAGGTCGAATCATCGGCCAGATCACTCTCGACAAGAAGAACGTCTTCGACCTGTCCGACCCGCGTGAGAACAATCGCCTCTACCGCCTCGCAAACCGACTCCATATCGTCACCCAGGACCACGTTATCGAGCAGCAGCTACTGCTCGAACCGGGAGCTGCCTACAGCAAACAACTCGCAGACGAATCCGAGCGAATTCTGCGCAGCAAGCGCTATCTGTGGGAAGCACTGATAACGCCCACGCTCAATGCTGCCGGTGGAGTCGACCTTGCGGTCGAGACTCGCGACGTTTGGACCCTGCAGCCGATTCTTTCGGTGACCCGCTCCGGCGGCGAGAACGAGACAACGTATGGTTTCGAGGAATTCAATCTGCTCGGGCGTGGACAGGCGATTCGCCTCGAGCGTAATGACAGCGTCGATCGGACCTCGAATATCGTGCAACTTCAGGACCCGAACATCGGCAACAGCTGGGTTTCGGGCACGCTGTATCTTGCCGACAATTCTGACGGCCATTTCCGCCTCGTATCCATCGAGCAACCGTTCTATGCGCTGGATGCGCGCCGGTCTGCCGGGTTTGCGGCACTCGATGATGATAGGCGCAGCACGCTTTATGCGCTCGGCAAGCGGGCCGGCGAATATCGACACCAATGGCAGAACTACTCGGCTTTCGGCGGCTATTCACGAGGACGTGTTGACGGCTGGGTACGCCGCTATACCGTTGGATTCACCGTCGACGACAACCGTTTCTCCGCTATCGCGGCCGGCACGCTGCCATCGACGGTCCCCGAGGACCGTGAACTGCGCTACCCGTTTTTTGGCATCGACATCTTTGAGGACCGGTTCACCACTTCGCAAAATCGCGATCAGATCGGCCGCACCGAAGACTTTTTCATGGGAAGCCGCTATTCGGCGCAAGTGGGATTCGCCAGTGAAAGTCTCGGTTCCGATCGGGACGCCATCATCTATTCGGCAGGCTACGGGCGCGGCTTCGGTTCCCTCGGTGCGCGCGCGCTCCTGGTCTCGGCGAATCTGAGTGGCCGCCTCGAATCGGGCGAGACAAAAAATGCCGTTGCCGATCTCAGCTTACGCTATTTTCGGCAACAGTCGAAAAGACGGGTCTTCTTCGCAACCCTGGCGGCCGCCCAGGGACACGACCTGGATCTCGACAAGCCCATCGAACTCGGCGGTGACACCGGTCTGCGCGGTTATCCACTGCGTTACCAGAGCGGGGATGCGCGCTTGCTGTTCACGCTGGAGCAACGGTATTTCTGGGATTGGTACCCGCTGCGGCTGTTTCGCGTTGGCGGCGCTATCTTTGCAGATATCGGCCGTACCTGGGGCGAAAACCCCGTTGGCGGCGAAAACCTCGGCTGGCTTCGCGACGTGGGTTTCGGCTTGCGCTTTGCCTCCACGCGTTCCGGGGTGCGCAAAATCATCCATCTGGACGTGGCCTTCCCGCTTGACGGTGACGCCTCCATCGACGAGGTGCAGATTCTGCTCGAATCCAAGCGAAGTTTTTAAGGCGCCACCGGGCAGTTCTCAGGAGCAGAATTCTTCTTTCTTAGCAAGTGTCTCGGCGATTGCCAGCGCGGCTTCCTCGGCGTTCAGGTACTCGCGCACGCCGTCCTCGTCGGTGCGGTAGAGCTTGGGCGCATTGACATAGGACTCATAAATTTCAGTCGCCCGTTTACAGTAGTAGGCCTCGGCCTGCTCGCGCTCGGCACGCGCCTGGGCAGTTTCGCCCGGGTAGGTGTCGACGGTCCCTGCAGCGTCGCTGCCGGCACCGGCTTTGAGATCATTAAGCGTGCCCGCCGAGTGCCAGACGAATTCGACCGACACGGCACTTTCGTGTCCCGGGGTATCGCTGTAGTGCGTCTTGCCCGACTCGTCAACCCAGCGGTAGATCGGTTTCAAGGTATCGACAAAATGGGTTTTACCCTCGGCGTCGACCCACCTCCAGACGTCGGCCTGGCCCGTGATGCTGCAGCCGAGAAACAGCGCGGCAGTGATGAAGACTCTTTTCATAAGGGCTCCTGTGAGCGCGAATTATGCAACAAGGCCCGGGATAAACATTTGATTAGCGTCACAGAAATCTCAAAATGCCTTATCGGCGAGCAAACAACGCAGCGGCCGGGTACCGAGGCAGCCCGAGGCGCTGATTTTCCCGCCAAGCATTGATCTGGCGTCGAATCAGCCGGTCAAACTGTCATAATGACCGCAAAGTCGGGGCCAAAGCTGGGGCCCGGTCGTACCGAGGACGTAGGAAGAATGGCTCACCAAAACGAATACTACGAAAGTCTCGTGACGATGCTCGAGCTGATCTGGGGGCAAGGTTATATGGCGCCGGGAGGACCCGGCAACGTGGCCAATCTTCTTGACGGCATCCCCACGCACGGCAAGCGCATCCTCGATATCGGCTGCGGCATCGGCGGGCCGGCCTTCGAAATGGCGCAAACACACGGTGCCAAAGTCGTTGGCATCGATCTCGAGGCACCGCTTATCGCTCGGGCCCGATCCGCCGCAAAGGACCTCGGGCTCGAAGAGCAGTGCAGCTTTTTAACCGTCGAGGCCGGGCCGCTGCAGTTTCCCGATTCGAGCTTCGACATCGTCATCAGCTCGGGCGCCCTGACCCAGACGAAGGAAAAGCGAGATGTCCTCGAAGACGTGTATCGCATTCTGCGCCCCGGCGGCTACGTGTCTTGCTATGACTGGCTGCGAGGCGAACCCGGCGAGGACTTTTCCGAGGACATGCTCTACTGGTTCAAAATGGAAGGCTTGACCTATGCCCTCGAGACACTCGAGAGTTACCGCGATGTGCTCGTTGAGGCGGGTTTTACCGAGGTCACGGCACGCGATGCCAGTGCCTGGTATCGCCAGCAGGCTCACCACGAATACGAGCTGATGCGGGGACCGCTTTACCCGCGCATGGTCGAACAGATCGGCCAGGAGGACGCGGACTACTTTGTCGAGGACTGGCGGTCGATGGTCGTCGTGATCGACAAAGGCGAGATGAAACAGGGCTATCTGCGTGGCCGGCGGCCCCGCGATAGTTAACGACTGAAACGAACCAGCCGGCCCGGCCGTGCCTGTGTCAGCAGATCATGCTCGATGATCTGCTCGCCACGAACGAGCGTTGCCCGAAACCCGCAGGCCGCCTGTAGCAGGCGCTGCCCGCCACCCGGAAGGTCCGGCACCATTTGCGGCGGCAGCAGGGCGAGGCGCTCGTAATCGATCACGTTGAGGTCCGCGCGCTGCCCCACGGCGATACGACCACGATCGTCGAGCCCGAGATAGTCGGCAGCGTCGGCCGTCAGCATCTGAACGGCCCGCGACAGGTCGATACGCTTCTCGCTGCGGTCCCGGGTCCAGTAGGACAGGAAATAGGCCGGAAAACTTGCGTCGCAGATCGTGCCGACGTGCGCGCCACCGTCCGACAGCCCGAGCAGCGCGTGCGGGTGCGTGAGCATCGTGTGCACGTTGTCGTAGCTGAATTCGGTGTAATTGTAGATCGGGAAGTAAATCAATTGACGGCCGTCGAGTTCCAGGCAAACGTCATAGAGTTTCTCCATGACCGCTACGCCCTCACGCTTTGCTTCGGCGCCCAGTGAACGTTCTGCCGCTTGCTCGTAGTCCGGCTGTTCGCCCAGGCGAAACAGCTTGAATGCCAGCGTGTCGATCTCGCCGATGATGCGATCGACGATCGGCGGGACCGACGAGCCCTCGCCGGCCAGCCGGACCGGCTGCTCGGCAAGACAGCGGCTGCGAAAATCCGGATCGCGCATGATGGCAACGCGCTCGGCCAGCGGCTTGTCTCGGATCTCGAGATAACTCGGCTGCGCCAGCAGCGGATGGAAGGTGCACTGCAACCCGTTAAAAACGCCGATGGCGCGCGGTGCCACCTGGACCCTGAAGTCGACGCCCTCGCGGTTCAGCCTTTCGGTCTCGGCCAGTATGCGACGCCACTGACCGGGCGCGAAATCGNNATCAGCGAAATCGAACACGGGCGTCCGCCTGCCCGGGCGAAATCCTCGACCAGCGAAAACTCGTCATCGAACAGGTCGCCATCGCGTTCGAGGTTGAAGTCGTTGACCAGCTGCAAAACGCCTCGCGAGCGGCCGCGGAGCACCGAGGCAAGGCCGACGAGTTCCTCGCGCGTCGCCTCCGAGGCCGGCGTCCAGTCACCATCGGCCGTCCGGTGCACATCCGTCCGCCCGGTCGAAAACCCGGCCGCGCCGGCGTCCATGGCCTCGGCAAGCAACCGGGACATGGTTGCGATGTCCTCGTCAGTGGCCTCGTGCTCGAAGCCTGCGCGCTCGCCCATCGCATAAACACGCAGCGGGTCATGCACGGCCATGACCCCGAAGTCGATCGTGTGCGGGACGCGATCGATTGCATCGAGGTACTCCGGGAAGCTCTCCCAGTCCCAGGTGATGCCCTCGGCGAGCGCGGTTCCCGGGATGTCCTCGACGCCCTCCATCAATCGAATCAGGCGATCACGGTCACCTGGCCTCACCGGCGCAAAACCGACACCGCAGTTCCCCAGGATCGCTGTCGTAACTCCGAAATTGACCGATGGGCGGAGCTCATCGTCCCAGCTGATCTGGCCGTCGTAATGCGTGTGCAGATCAATAAATCCCGGCGTAACGATTGCCCCTTCGGCATCGATATGCTTTTCGGCCCTGCCGAGCTTGGGCCCGATTTCGGCGATACGGCCGTCGCGTATGCCGATGTCGGCTAGCAGCGGTTCTCCGCCATCACCGGCGTAGATCCGCCCGCCGACGATTTTCACGTCCAGTGTCATCCCATGCGCCCTCTTTTATCGAGCATCCGGTAGGCGATTACGATAAGCCCGCCGGCAATCAGATGCCAGACGCCCCAGAACGCGGCAATCGCCGCCGCGCCGCCGAAACCGTGCAGTTGGCCGATCAGAATAACAATGGCCAGCCCCGAGTTCTGTATGCCGATCTCGAAAACCAGCGCGCGCCGCGTCGGGCGCTCGTTGCACATCGTGCGCCCCACGGCGTAGCCGAGCGCAAACGCAAGCGCATTGTGCAGTATCCCCAGCGCCGCGAGGACGGGAAGCGCGGGTGCGAGGACCGGGAAGAAGCGCAAGGTGCCATAGACGATCACGCCGCCGAGTGCCGCCACGCCGGCTATTGCCATGCGCCGTCGCAGACGCTTGGCCAGTTCGGGCACGCGGGCAGCAAGGATCATGCCGACGCAGAGCGGCACGGCCAGCAGCAGCGTCGTCTGAACCAGAAAGGCAAGCGTATTGAAATCGATCGAGGCCAGCAGGATGGCCGTCGGCCGATAGGTTTTCGACCAGAGAACGATCGAGACCGGCGTCGAGACTGCCGCAAGCAAACTCGAGGTCGCCGTCAGCGCGACCGAATAGGCAACGTTGCCACGCGCGAGGTAGCTCATCAGGTTCGAGGCAGCGCCACCCGGGCAACAGGCGACGACGAACATGCCGAGTGCAATCGATGGCGGCGGCGAAAGCCAGCTTACGAGACCGAGCGTCATTAGCGGCAGGCCGAGGAGCTGCGCCGCTACCCCGGCCCCAAAGACCAGCGGTTTTTTAAGCAGCAGCGTGAAATCATCGATGCGCAGGCCGAGCGCAACGCCGAACATCACCAGTATAAGGGCCAGCGCGACGCCCAACTGACCGGGCAGGTCGAGCGCGATTCGAACGCTGTCGAGTGGTGCTAAATCCAAGGGGGCAATGCTCGCTCAGTGACTCAAGCGCGCCCGGTCGAAAAGACTCGACTGCGTGATGCTAAGGCGCCTCGGAGCTGCCCATGCGGAACCGAAACCCCAGACCGACGGCAATGACGTCCTCGTCATAAGGAGCGGCACCGAGAGACAGCAAAGAGTTAACCGCCGCCGGCGCGAGCCCCTCGAGTGCCCAGTCTTCGGTCTCGAAGCGTTGGTAGCGCAAATACAGGTTCCATTGCAAGCGCTCCGAACTGTCGTAACTGAGCGCAACACGGAGATCGTCGAAGCGCGACTCGAGTTCAGGGAATTCGCTCGTCAGCCCGGCGGGAGGATCGACAATAATCTCCGATTCGCCGGCTGCGGACGTGTAATCGAACTGCAGATCGAATTTGTCGCCAAAACCACGGATCAGAAACCCGAAGCCTGCCGTGAAGAAGTCGTCATCATGTCGTGCGATCCAATCCGGGGCGGCAAACAGCGCGCTGCCGGCCTGCTCGGCATCGATCGTCTGATTGCCCAGATTGAGGTATATCGAGGTCTTTTCCGACACGGCCCAGCTGAAATCAATAGCTGTATGCAACTCGTCTCCCGCCAGCATACCGAGCCTCGAGCGCGTGTAACTATCATCTGCATAAAGCGCATCGAGCGAGACAGACACGGGAAGATTCAATGGGGTGAAAGCGAGTCGCAGATCCGCAAACTCGCGATATCGATACGCAAGATAATATTTGCGAAGCAACGGGTTTTGGCCGAAGGACTCTGCGATCGTCGCGTCGTATCGCTCGATATCGCGCCTGGCGGTACCGGCCTTGAAATCGAGTTCGAGGGCGGCGGTCGGCTTCCAGTTGAGCCGGCCGTATCCGGAATCCTCGGTCTGCTCGGCGACTTCCTGGAAGTCTCTCTCGATATCACCTCGCTCGTAAGCGCCCGAAATCCTCACGGTGTCGAACAGCCGGTAACTTCCCTCGACGCTCAAGCGGGTCCGATCGTAGCTGTAGGGTATATTGACCGCCGTGTCCGGCGCGACGAAACCGTCGATGACGACCCGGGACCAGCTTGCCTGCGGCGTCTTGTTGTCCCGCTCGTCGAGCCGATAGCTGAATTTGAGCCTTGCCCGCGTAAATGGCCGCGATACGAGCGTAAACGCATAATTTGCCGTATCCACCTTGCCATCGAGGCTTTGTCGCGGCAGCTCGGGGGTCGCGAGCAAAGGATTGATCGTATAAGCGAGCAGGTTCTCGTCCTGTTCACTGCGGCCATTCGCGGCCGTGAAGGTAACCACTGAGCGCAACGCATCGAGTGCGATGGTTCCGAATAAGGACAGCTGCTGGAAGTCGTTATCCGGCTCCTCGACGATGCGTCCCCGCTCGGCGCCTGCAAAGGACAGAAACGGATTGTCGTAGGTCAACGCATCTGCATTGTTCTTGAAGGACGATCCGGCCCAGACCAGGGACACTGCGAAAGGCCCCGTCGCGTAACTGATGCCGACATCAACAAGGTCGGTCTCGAAATCGTAGACGCGCGGCAGCAAGGCGGCCTGGAAGAAGTTGGAAGCCCCGATAATATCGATGCCATCGCGCTCCTCACGCCGATAATTGGCATGAAAGGAAAAATCCCCGCCCGCCTCGAGGCCGATCGCTGCATCGAAGCGCTTGCGGTCGCTGCCGATCGCTCGAGTACGCAGCGCTGCCGGTAATCCAACCATGTCCTCGGGGTCGGATGCTGCAAGCCAGTTATTCGGAAGCACGAGTTCGCCGCTTCCCGCCGATGTGAAGACCGTCTCCGTGGTATCGAACAGGCGATAGGGAAGCTCACTGTAGACGAGCCCGAAATCAAAGCGTCCGGGTTTGCCGCCTTCGATGGCCAGCTTACGGGAATCGAGCGCGAGGTCCTCGGCATGCCACAGCAAGCGATAGTCATCGCCATGGTAGGCACCATCGCCATCAAGGTTTGCATAGGCGCCCGATTCGTCGTAACCCGTTGCGTTACCAAATCGCGCGGCATCGTCACTTACCGATGTGGCGCCGATCTCCACTTCTGCCTCGTAACCGTCGGCAAAAGGACAGAACCGGCATTCCCATCCACTGGTATCGACCGCTGCACGAGCTGCAGGCATAGCGAGACCGACTGCACCGATGAATCCAAGCACGCGGGTCCAACTTCGTTTCGAGACAATCAACATCGTCGTCACCGCATCAGTTTGGCGCCGGAGGGATGGTTCGAGCCGTGTACCTGGCTGTGGCAGTTCAGGCAGGACTGGCCGATCAGCAGCGCCGAACCCGAGCCCTGGACGAGCCCCGAGTCCGTCAGGGCCACGCTGGGATGTCCCGCCTGCGAGTGACAGGACTGGCAAAGCATCGGCGCGCGCAGTGACAGCATTCCCGGATGATTGGAGCCGTGCGGATTGTGGCAATTCGTGCAATCTTCAACGACCGGGGCATGTTCCCACAGAAACGGGCCGCGCTTCTCGGCATGGCATTCGAAACATGTCGCGTTGACCGTCTGCAGGGAGAGCATCGAGTCCGCGGGGCCGCCATGAGGGATGTGGCAAGCGGCGCAGTCCATCTTGCCGTCGGCGATCGGGTGCGCATAGGGACGCAGCGCCTGCGAACGTTGCCGGGTATGACACGAAAAGCAGACTTCCGGCTGCGTCGCCGTCTCGAGTACCGGGTCGCTGCTTACGTGTACGTCGTGGCAGTCGCTGCAGGCAATTTCGGCCATGTCATGCGCGCCCGCATGCCAGCTCCCGGGAGCGTTCTGCCCATGGCATTCGAGACACATCGCATTGTTCTCGGCGACTGTTGCCGTGGATCCCGCAGCAAAGTGAGGCATCGACGGGCGTTCCTGTCCCCGGCGTACCCGCCCCGCGTGCTGCCCGCCAGGACCGTGACAGGCCTCGCACTGCAACTGCCCTTTGCCGAATGGGCTGTCGGGATCTGTGGGTATTCCATGCGGTGTCCGAAATACGCTCATCAGCGCCGCATCATCATGACAGGCGATGCAGCTGTCCGCCCCGCTTCGGCTGTAGCTCACATCCTCACTGCCGCCCGACTGCGACAGGGCCGCGGGCGATAAAAAAAGCAGCACCCAGATTGCGCGCAACCGGCCGCCGTATAATCGAGAAAATTTCATACCTCAGGCTGCTCCACGGCCGGCTTCTCGATAAAGCGGGGCACCATCACTGGTGCCCCGTTTCAGCATTAGTGGTCATGCATACCGGGGTTATGATAACGCGTTGTGGCGAATTCCGAACCCTCGGCGTGGCATACCGCGCAGGATTCCTGGCCTGTCGGCTGGCCGTTGACGGTCAGAATCTCGTCCTTCGGCGTCACGTTCTGGGCTCCCATGGATGCGAAATGCGACATGGACGGAATGTCGTTGTGGCATGCGCCGCAGTAAGCCGCGTTCGGCGTCGTCGCAAAATCGTCCAGCCAGTTGTAGACATCCACGCCGAGAGAGACGCTGACAGCCCTTGCGGTCATGCGCGCGATGTCGTAAGCCGGCTCGCCGTTTGCCTCGTTGACGTGGCAGGCCACGCAGTTAGCGATGCTCTGCGGGAAGTGGACGTGATCATATCGGCCACCCTGGAACGTCGTGCTGCCAGAGTGAATCGAGTGAATCATGTAGCCAAAAGCAAAAGCGTCCTCATTGTCTGCGAGATCGGCATTGTGGCAATTCAGGCACATCACGACGTTGCCATTGCGATTGTCGCCATGGAACTGCAGGCGTTTGTGGCAGCTGTTGCAATTTTCGTTGCCGACCGCAACCTGCCTTGGAGTCCCCGGGAAATACGTGACGCTGGTCGCAGCCGCGCGCTCTGCGGGTGTCTCGCCATCTGCATTCTCGAAGCCGATCGCTGCCGGATGCCCGCCGAGGCTGATCATGACATCGCCAGTGACCGCTGCCGGGACCGGTGCGAAGTAGGTCACGGTGTAGCTGCCGTCGGCATTGCGCACGGCATTGCCACCGACCGCGATCTCGTATTGCAGTGCATCGAGTGACATGCGGTGCGGCTGAGCCGGGATTTCGCGCCCGCGCCTGAGCTGCGGTCCAATATCCGGGATCCCGTCAGGAGGTTCGTCCGTGTCCGTGTAGCCGAGTGACTGCGTCGCACCGAGTTCGTCACCGTTGTAGATGTCATCAGTCGTCCAGGCCACATAGAGATTCAGCGTCGCGTTACTGTCAGTGAACTCGGGATCCGTCAGCAGGTCATACGCCTCGCCGTCCTTGTTGCTTACCTTGAAGGTGATGACAGGTGTCTGCCCCGGAGCCGTATCGGTTGCCGAGATAACCTCGAAAATAAAATTCTCTCCCAGCGCTGCCCGGAATCGATCATCGCCGCGGATACGGCTGTGTATTGACAGCGGTGGCCCGGCCGTATCGACGACGCCGAGATGGCATCCGATGCAACTGCCGTCATTAGCCACGGCAGAGAACCCACCGTCTGCGACGGCAGCGCCGTGATCGAACTGATAGGTCGTCTGGCCGGTTACGGCATCGAAGTCCCCGGTGACGAGGCCTTCCGCGTGGCAACCGCCGCAGGTCTTCGCACTCGCCGTCTCATTCCAGTTATCGCCGTCCGGATGCGACTCCGAGGCCGCATGACAGGTCTCGCAATAAGTCTTACTCTGCGGGAAATGTACCTCGCCGAAATTATCACCATCGACGATATACGGTATTTCTCCATCTCCTCGATCGTCTCCCATGTGAATCGAGTGGGCAAGATAGGCCATGTCAACCGATTCACCTGAGTTCGGGTCGACCGAACCCGGGTTATGGCAGGTTACGCAGTACTCGACGACTTTGCGCGCACCGCCATGCTCGGCAAACTCGTAATGGCAGCCCTCGCAATTGTCCGTTTTTGCAATCAACTTGGTGACCCCGGAGCCCGCACCGCCGTCAGGTGTAAAGTCCTTGAACGGATTGTCCGGCGCCATGGCTCGGCGCGACCCGTTGTCGCGGTCGAGCCGGATTTCCAGCGCGACGCGATGCGTGAGGCTGGGCTCCCAAACGACCGGTATGGGTTCAGTGACGTTGGTTACATCAACCGAGAACGTAAAGCGATATTGCCCGCCGCCCAGATCCTCGAGTAAGCCCTCCCGATCGTTCGTCGCCTGAATCGCCGATGGCAGTAGCCCCCCTGGATCCGATGTGCTTACTCGATTGATATAGTTCTGCCAATACGGCAGGCCGCCATTGAAATCAGGGTCACCGGGCACGAGTTTGGCGAAAGTGCCTCTGACGGTACCGTTGGCGAGCCCGACAGCGGGGTTGCCGTTCTTATCGGCAACAGTGAATTCCACGACCGGCGCGCTCGAGACCGTCACGCTGGTAATCTCTGCCACGAGCTTGCCGAGTTCGGCGATTTCCTCGGCAGTCAGTAATGAACCGTCACCGATTTGAATCGCGGTGTCGATGGGGGGTCCCGGGGGGCCCGCCTGGCCCGGCGGTCCCTGCGGTCCCGTGGGTCCTGCCGCTCCGTCGGCACCGTCGTCACCTTCACAGGCCCAGAGCAGCGAGGCTGCAAAAACAATCGCCACCAATCTGATCAATCTTCTGCCTGAGTCGCGCATAACTATCCCTTTCTTATCGATTGCCTCNNTGGCCTTACTCACGGCTTTTATCAGAAGCACCATGTATTGCTAATACCGGATTCTACGTAGGTGATTTCGTCGATGCCGGGCGGCTTCGCTGCTACCATGTTTTCGCATACCATACGGCCTCGGCAGAACGCATCGCCGTGACATCGGGCCGCGGGCTGCCAACGCTTCGGGTTATCGTACTCAACGGATGGATACCATGAAAAAAAGACTTGCCTGTTCGACACTCGTCGCCTGTTTGGTCGTCGCAAACGCCTCGGCCGCCGGCCTGGAATCCCTGGTCGAGGACTGCAACGGCTGTCATGGTGATGACGGCGTGAGCCAGTGGAACGATGTACCGACGATATCGGGAATCGATGCGTTCGTGCATTCCGAGGCACTTTACATTTATCAGGACGAGGCGCGGCCCTGCTCGACGTCAGCCTACCGGCAGGGGGATACCACTCGTTTGCAAACGAGCATGTGCGCCATCGCGCAGTCACTCGATGACGATCAGGTCGAAGCGCTGTCAGCCTACTACAGCGAGTTGCCGTTCGTGCCGGCCAAGCAAGCCTTCGATGCCGATCTTGCGACAGCCGGCCAGGGCATTCACGAGCGCGACTGCGGACTTTGCCACACAGACGGTGGCTCCAACCCGGAGGACGAATCGAGCATTCTCGCCGGGCAGTGGATGGACTACCTAAAGTCTACGATCGGTCAATACCGTGCCGGGGAGCGGGAGCAACCGGGACGCATGCAGGAAAAGCTCGACGCATTAAGCGATGACGATGTCGAAGCACTGCTGCACTTTTACGCCAGCCAGCAGTGAGCTTGCCAGCGGACCGTCAGGCGCTCATCGAGCATCTCTTTCGCGCCATAGATGGTAAGGACACCGAGTCATTCCTCGACTGCCTGGATGTCAATGCGCGATTTCGGTTCGGCTCGGCAGATCCCGTTACCGGCTCGGCGGCGATCGCCTCAGCGGTACAGGGCTTCTTCGACTCCATCCGTGCGCTCGAGCACTCGGTCGTGCGCACGCTCGCAAGCGGCGATACCGTGGTCTGCGAGGGTGTCGTTACCTATTCTCGATCGGTTGGTGGGGAAATTTCCCTGCCGTTTTGCAATGTCTTCGAATTCGCCGACGAGAAGATCGCCGATTACAAGGTTTACGTCGACATCGCGCCGCTTTATGCCACTTAGGCGCTCGGCTGCTGCGAGGGCTGTACTGACCTGATTTCGCCAATTACGTATCGTTTCATGCCCGGCGGGTTTCTATTATCGCAAATGCGGTGATCGCGCCGGTTACAAGGTTCAACATGCGACGGAGGTATAACGATGGCCTCGTTTAAGAAATTGATGTTGGTGACGGCTTTACCCGTCATGCTTTTGTTCGGTGGCAACGCAATAGCCGACATCAGCGGCCCACTGAAGATGTGTGCGAAATGTCACGGTGATGACGGGCGCGGCACCGAGAGCGATGTTCCGATCATCGCCGGCACCCCCCCGAGATG
>JABAOE010018573.1_pt1 | contig 15386 bp, 12 predicted proteins | sample 7062141 | NCBI WGS metagenome assembly JABAOE01 (sample SAMN14538627, study PRJNA623070) | marine sediment metagenome | biome: marine biome [ENVO:00000428]; feature: marine pelagic biome [ENVO:01000023]; material: deep marine sediment [ENVO:00002113] | place: India: Gulf of Khambhat ... | reverse complement strand
CATTTACCGAAGCTTCAGTACCGCCATCGAGGCGCACATTGACCGGAGCGAATGTCAACCCGTTACGGTCTATGTCGAGATGTCCTTCAATGTCGCGCAGCAGTGCGCTGGCCGAGTGAAAGATGACATCATTGGCACGAACAGCAGGGGCCTTGACATCCAGGCTCAGCCTGGGGTTGGTGAAGTCAGCCAGCTCTGCCTTAACCGTGAATAGAGATTCGCCAAGTTGAAGGCGCAGGTGGTCTGCCTGCAAACCGTTCGGAGTGACTTTGACCCGGCCATTTATATTGTTCAGGTCAGCAATGTGCCTGGTCGCTAACAGGCCGGCGTCACGCAGGGTGAGGGTCATTTCTGGTTGATGCTGTGACGTAGAGCCTTGTTGCGAGATGCTTAAGTCTGCCTGACCATGCAGTTTGATCTTTTCGAGCAGCGGCAGGCTCTCAGCAATTCTGGTCAGGTCATTGATCGACAGTAAAGCATCAATGTTCAGGCTGCTTTCGTCTCCGGGTGAGTAGCTCCCGGTAAGAAGCCCTTTCGCCGCGGACCATTTGACGGAACCGTGGTCAATGCTGATTTTTTCCGGTGAGACAGTTGCGTGAACGTTGAGTTGGTCTTCAGGGTCGGGAGACAGCCTGAGTCCCGCCGGATGGTTCAGAGACAGGTGCGACAGATCGGCCTGTAGATCAACGGCCAACTGGTCGTATGGCCCCTCCAGGTGACCCTTGACGGCGATCTTGCCTTCTGTTGTCAATGCCCCTTTGGGGATGAACCACTCGCCAGTGAGGCGCTCTGGCATGATTTCGCCAGCAAAGTCCAGGGATGTCACGTGAAAACGGTCTGCACTGTATTCGCCGTGGCCGTTGATCAGGACTTCCAGGGAGCCCATCTGCCACTGGCTGCTGTCAATCTGCCACTTTTCTCTGTTGATAGAGAAGGGCAGAGACCTGATTTCCACTGCCGGCGCATTTTTCAGCGGCCAGCTGATTTGTTGCAGTTCCCCCTGCAGTTGGGCGATCTCCAGTCTGCTTTGCGACGTTTCATCCCTAAAATAGGTTAGTTGACCACTCTGAAAAAATAACGTGCCCTGCTGCCCGAGGTTCTGGTCAATCTTTTCCCATGCCCCGTCAAGGTCTGGTAGCCACTGTTTAATTTGGGCAACGGTCAACTGGCTGTTCGCGATCTCGGCAGAAATCCTGAGAGTTGCCTGTCCGGTTGTCCATTCCAGGTTTCCGGATAGACGTGAATCGTCAATTTGTATCGCCAGGTCAGCAATGCCAAGCGCCTGTCTGTTCCTTAGTAGCCTTCCGCTGATATAAAGATCTTTGAATTGAATGGGCGAAGAATAATTGTTTTCGGGACGGATGTTGATGCCCTTTGACGGGAGTTTTAGCTGAAAATCAACCTGCTCGAGTGAATCTGCTTTGAGGTGCAGATCGAGTTCTGTTTCTCCTGATACTGACGGCATGTTTGTGAAGTCTTTTAAAATCCCGGCGATTGCTTCAAGGTCGAGCTCTTGCCCCTGGATTCCAATATCAAACTCCGGGCTCAGCCCTGTGCTTTCAACAATTTTAAGCGCCGCATTACCCTGTAGTCGCAGAGGGCTATGCCGTTTCTGTCCGGGAAGCTTCAGTTTGCCTTTGAGGTCCAGTTGAGCAGTATTGTTGAGACGAACATTCGTGATGTTCCCGGTAACAGCGTCGATTCTGGTTTGCCTGGAAGCTGTGCCGGGTGCAGTTTGTTCATAATGGAAAGTTCCGCCGGAAATCTCAAATTCGTCAATGCTCATGCTGTGCAATAAGTCCTGGTCAATCAGGACCGGTGTGGTTTCTGCAGTTGATTCCGGCTGTCCCTCTGTTATTCCCGCCGCCCGGCGGACCGACAGCTCCGGATCGCTCAACATGACACGGGTGAATTTGAAACTGCGCTGCAGCAACCCTCTCCACTGCAGGTCTATCAAAACCTCTGGTGCGATTAACTGTAGTTGAGATTTCTCGTCACCGATTTGCAGCGCAGCCAGATGGAGGGCCAGGTTGGTGTCGTGGAGGTTGTAATGAATGCCACCGATTTTGACGGGCAGAGAAAAATGGGCCGAGAGATTGTCTTCGACCTGCTGTCGATAGTCATTCAGGTTGAAGTTGACGAGGAAATATGCGACCCAGATGCATGTACAGGCTACCACGGCCAGGATGCTGGCGAACACAAGGCGGGTCTTGTTTGAAGCTTTTTTTTCAGCACGATCGGTCATGGCTGGTTGTCGAGAGGTTGAATTTTGTCCGCTTGAGGCAACTTGATGCAGAAGGTGCTGCCATGGCCTGGTTTGCTTTCGAGTATTATTGTGCCACCATGCAGTGAGACGATCTCGCGGGCGACACTCAGTCCCAGGCCAACACCTCCTGTTTTGCGGGTATCGCCGACATCAAGGCGATGGAAGGGTTCAAAAATAGACTCATGTTCATGTTCCGGAATACCAATTCCGCTATCGGTAAAGCTGATGGCGACCTGGTCTCCGGATGGTTCCACAGTGACCTTGATAAGACCACCGCCGGGGGAGTACAGACAGGCATTGTCTAGCACCTGTTTGAAAACCTGAACGAGTTCCTTGTGATTACCGTAAACCTTTATGCTGTCGGGACATTCGAACTGGATATCATGATGTTCCTTGCAATCGCGACAGTTCCTCTTGGCTTTCACGAGCAGTTCTGCAACCTTCAGGGACTCGTAGCCGACGCGGGATCTATCAACTTTCAGTCGCCTGACATCGAGGAACCTGTTGATGAGTTCAGTGAGTTTCTCTGCTTCCCGATAGATGATTCCCAGATGCCTGCTCTGTTCTTCAGGCAAACCCGGTTCGTTAAGCAGCAGTTCTGTAAATCCGCTGATTGCAGTCAGGGGGGTTCGCATTTCATGGCTCATGGAGGAAAGCAGGTCGTCCTTGATCTTTTCAAGTTCTTTACGTTCAGTGACATCCAGTGCAACTTCGAGGCGAACCAGGCGCCCATCGGTCCAGCGGATGGCCTTGTCAAAACAGTCATACCAACGGTTGTTTTTTGTGTTGAGGAATTCCCATACGACCGGCTCGCCTGCTTCACCATTAATTGTTAGTTGGGGGTTGGTGCAGAATACGCATGGCCTGTCTTGGCCAGCCTGCAGATATTGATAGCATTTTTTGTCGTGCCAATCCCGGCCAAAGTGTTCAGCAGCATACTTGTTGACGTACAGCAGTTCGAACGTCTCCAGGTCGGCGACATAGACAATTGCGTTCATCGAGTCAAATAGCGTGTTGAGCTGATTAAGGCGCTGCTGGGCTTCGCGTTGGGCCTGTTCTTTTTCTGCTTCAAACTCTTCCTCGCGGACACGCAGTGACTGCAGGCAGTGAGTCAGGTAAAGGTAGAGCAGGAGTGCCGTGACAACAACGTAGAGGATTCCCTTGACCGTTTGTGCCTGGGTAAGTCGGTGGGCATCTTTGATGAAAAGAGAAAGAACTGTGTCTGAAAAATAGATCCAGAGACAGGCAATGCCGGCATAAAAAATAACGGTTTTGACCGCTGTGCGTGTGTGTAAAACGCGTCTGTCGTGGTGGTTGGCTGTAGGCATGTCTGGGTTCGCCTGTCGGGTGATACGGTTCAAGTCTCTGTAGTGCTTATTATACCTGTATTTTCAGGCCTATGGGACAACTTTATCCAGCATAACCAGACAGGACGGCCTGGTCAAAGCCTAGTTGTAACAATATGTCTAAAAAATCACTCTCTAAAGGACTGCAAATATCAATGTGCTGGCCCGTTTCGGGGTTGACGAATGCCAGTTGATAGCTGTGTAGCATCAGGCGAGCCTCGCTGTTCGTGCATCGAGGCCCATAGCGCTGGTCGCCATAAAGAGGGTGTCCGGCAGCGGCCAGTTGTTGCCGGATCTGGTGACGTCGGCCGGTCACAAGCTCCAATTCCAGCAAGGTGTGGTTATCCGTAGAGGCAATAACCCTGAACTTTGTCAAGGCCTCCTTGATAACCCCCTTTGCAGAAACCGGGGTGTTGAGCTGCCCAGATGGGGGAGCCTGGCCGAAGGTCAGCGCAAGGTAGCGCTTCGTTGCGCTGCCCGCCATAATCAGTTTGCCTAGTTGGCCAACAGCTTTTCTTCCTTTTCCGAAAAGAACAATTCCCGATGTGCCGATGTCCAGTCTTTGTACCGGTGCGACCTTGAAGCTCTCTCCACGCAGGCGCAAGTAGTCCTGTGTTCGCGCCAGGAGGTCGTCTATATGGCCGTGAGCGCGGTGGGTTGCCAACCCGGCGGGCTTGTTGATTGCTATGCATTCGATGTCCTCATAGAGAATCTGTTCCGGCAGCAGAGGACAGCTGGCCAGGATTTCCTGCCAGCGTTCAGAGCCTTTGACGGAAACTGTCTCTCCAAAGCAGACTTTTCGTTCCGGATGTGCAGCCACGCCGGCGATTGAAACGCGTTGTTTTTTGAATAGTTGGCGCAGGTAGCTGCGGGGTGCCGATGGCACCCGGATAGCGAGGGCGTCAAGCAGGGTGGAGCCAGCTTCGCGAATATTGATTTGCCACTGGTTCATGATCGTGTTGACAAGATAACGGTTCGCCCCTTTTCGAGCAACCGTCATGATGAAAAAAACTGCTTTGCCCGTGCATTAAATCTGCTTTACAGCAAAGGCATAGCTTGCTAACATCACCGGCTACTTACGCAAAGATGCAGGGCTTTTTTTGCCACTGTTTCCAAGCCAATCCCCATGAAAATAAAACGTATTGAAATAACTGGGTTTAAGTCGTTTGTCGAGCGCACAATTCTCGACTTCGAGGATGGCATTACTTCTATCGTTGGCCCGAACGGCTGCGGTAAAAGTAATGTTGTTGACGCCATTCGTTGGGTCATGGGGGAGCAGAGTGCCCGGAATCTGCGTGGCAAGCTGATGGAAGACGTCATCTTCGGCGGCAGCGAAAACCGCAAACCGCTCGGCATGGCTGAAGTCAGCTTGATCATGGATAATGCTTCGGGGTTAGCGCCTGCCGCTTTTCGGGAATATGCCGAGATACAGGTGACCAGAAGACTCTACCGCAATGGCGAGAGCGAATATCTTCTCAATAAATCATCCTGTCGTTTGTTAGATATTACCGAGCTTTTCATGGATACCGGCGTCGGTACCCGTGCCTATTCGATTATTGAGCAGGGCAAGATCGGCATGATCATCAACTCCAAGCCGGAAGATCGTCGCAGCCTGATCGAGGAGGCCGCCGGTGTTACCAAGTTCAAGGCCCGCAAAAAATCAGCATTACGCAAGATAGAAGCAACGCGACAGAACCTGATTCGCCTCAACGATATTATCAGCGAAGTGCGTCGTCAGATGAACAGCTTGAAGCGCCAGGCCCAACGCGCCAAACGCTTCCGCGAGTTTCGGGAAGAGCTGCGTGAGCTGGAGCTTCAGTTCGGCCTGCGACAATATACTGCGCTTCAGGAACGGCTGGATTTGGCCGGGAGTTCGGCTGACGCACAGACTGGTCAGGTCGACATCGTTTCTCAGCAGCTCGAGCAGGCCGAGGTAGAACTCGAGCGCGCACGTTTGCAGCACGCAGAGCGTGACAAAGAAGCCACCCAGGGGCAGGAAAACGTTTTCCACCTGACGGGCGAAATCCAGCGGATAGAGAGTCGCCTCGAATTCGGCAGCAAAGAGGTTGAATCGCTAGATCGTCACCAGGAAAGAATCAAGGCGGAACTCGAGGCTATAGAAAGACGCTTCGTTACGGCGGACGAAGAAGAAAAGACTCTCAGGCAGGCCCGGGAAGACCACGCCATGGCGTTTTCTGACGAGGAAGGCCGTCTGGCTGAAAGCGAGGGCGTCCTTCAGGACATTACCGAGCAGGAGGAGAGTTTAGGTCTGCAGCTGGAACAGGCCAGGCAGAAGCTTTACCAGTTGCTGGCGGAGCTGACCCGCATGAGCAGNNNNACCTTACTGAAAGAAACCGTCAGGAAGCGATTGCCATAACCGGACAGCTTGAGCATCTGAAAAACAACAGCATCAGCCTGAATTCGACCCTGGACTCGATCGAAAAAGACCGTGCCAGCCTCATTGCTCATCGCCAGCAGCTACAGGAGAAGCAAGTCAGCCTGAAAGACCAGCTCGAGCAGGTAGAAAATGAACTGCTTCAGCGCCGCGAGGAGCTCAGCCGACAGCGCTCACGTCTCGAATCACTGGAGCAACTGGAGCGCAACCTTGAAGGCTACGCCAGGGGGGTCAAGTCCCTTCTTTCAGATGACCGTCACAAAGCCGGCATGAAGGGGCTGGTTGCCGATATTCTTGATGTGCCTCCTCAGTACGAAGCGGCTATCGAGGCTGTCCTTGGTGAACGTGTGCAGGCCCTTGTGCCGGAAAGCCTGGACACGGTCCGGGATGCTCTTGCTTATCTGCGCGACAATGAAGGGCGATGCACTTTCCTGTTGCCGGAGGGTAAGGTTGACAGTGCGCCAAAGGTTGCTGGTACGAAGCCCCTGTTAGATCTTTTACAGCCACGCCCGGGATACCAGGATGCAACGTCGCGCCTTCTGGCAGGCGTTTATCTGGTTGATGACCTGGGAGCCTATTTCTCCCAAAAACTGCCTTTCGGCATCACCTTGGTTACCGAAGATGGCAGCCTTTTGAATTACCGGGGCGAGGTTACAGGTGGCGGTCGCCAGGCCCTTGACCAGGGGCTGCTGCATAAAAAACGCGAGATGAAGGAGCTGGTAAAGCAGGTCAAAGCTCTCGACGTTGAGGTTGCAGGTCATAACAGGCTGCGCGAAAAGTTGCGCGAAGATGCTTCTGCAACGGACGCCGCCTTGCGCAAGGCAGAGCAGGATCTCCATCAACAGGAAATACGTGTTCTCGACAGCCGCAAGGACCTCGATGGATTACAGCAGGAAGACGTCCGGCTCCAGGGGCGTATTGAAGTGCTCAGCCTTGAAGAAGAGCAGCTGCATGAAGAGCAGGAGAGACTCCAGCGCACCATGCAAACATCTTCGAGCAGCCGTGAGTCGGGTGAAGGAGAAAAGCGAGAACTTGAGGCCATGGTTACACGGTTGCAGGATGAGCTGCTGGTTTTGCGTGAGCGTGCCTCTGAAGCCCGGCAAGCGGTGACGACTTTGAAGGTCAGCCTGGCCAGCCTGCGTGAACGTGAAGAGAGCTCCAGGCGTGCCCTTGAGCGTCTTGCTGATCTGCGTGAAGAGCTGCAGCAGCGCCAGATCGCGCTCAGGCAGGATGCCGTAGAGGCGGTTGAAACCCAGTCGTCGTTGCGCAGCGAAGCAGCCGGGTTGAAGGTTGAAATGGAGGTTCTGTATCGTAAGCGCCTGGAAAAAGAAGAGTCCCTGGCCGTATTAAGGGAGCGCTTCGAAGAAAGCCGCCAGGATATCGAAAGGCGTGAGGGGGAACTGAAGCAGTTGCGCAGCCGTTCCCAGCAACTTCGCGAGGAGCTTTCGTCACGACAGATGCAGGCACGTGAATTACAGCTCGAAATAGAGCATTTGCTGCAGGCGTTCCAGGAGCGCTACAGAATCGACCTGTCGACTCCTGATGCGATGCAAAAATTCGACGATCAGTTTGATGAAGCGGCCGCTGATGAGCGCCGTGAATACCTGCAGAATCGAATTGACGATATCGGTGAAGTCAATCTCATGGCTATTGACGAGTACCAGGAGCTTGAAGAGCGCTACATTTTCATGACGGAACAGCAAGAGGACCTGCAGAAATCGCTTGAAGGGCTGCAGTCGGCAATTGCCAAGATCAATCGCACTACCCGCAAGAGGTTCCGGGAAACCTTTGACCAGGTCAATGCCAAATTCCGGGAATTGTTCCCGCAACTCTTCAATGGCGGCCAGGCCGAACTGCGACTCACCGATGAAAACGATCTACTCGAGACGGGTATCGACGTGGTCGCCCAACCGCCGGGCAAAAAATTGCAGAATGTGACGCTGCTGTCCGGTGGTGAGAAGGCCCTGACTGCGGTTGCGATGATTTTTTCCATCTTTATGATCAAGCCGTCGCCATTCTGTCTGCTGGATGAAGTCGATGCCCCGCTGGACGATGCGAATATCGGGCGCTTCAATGATATCGTTGCGACCATGGCCCAAACGTCACAATTTATCATCATTACCCATAACAAGCGCACCATGGAGATTGCCGACAACCTGTACGGCATCACCATGGAAGAGCCCGGGGTCTCGAAGCTTGTGTCGGTTTGCATGAAAGAGGTTGCCTGAGTCGTGCCCTTTAAAGCGCTGCTTAATTCATTGGTAGAACGCGTCCCCGGTGCCCAGGGAGCTATTATTGCTGACTGGGAAGGTGAGGCTGTCGACCAGGTCGGCATTATGGACGATTACGAACTGAAGGTGATCGGCGCACACAAGGGAGTGATTCTTCACAATATGCGCGAGGTGGTTGACCGACTCGGTGACGACGACCTCAGGGAAATCGTGATCACTACGAAAAATGCCCAGACCTTGATACTCCCGGTTACCAAGGAATATTATCTTGTCCTGACCCTTGATCGTTCGGATGTGCTGGGTCGGGCGCTGCTTGAGGCACGACGATGCCTGCAGGCCCTGCACAAAGAAATAGTCTGATGATATAGTTGTTGCAACTTTTCATGCAGTCTGACGAGTATTCGCAGGCTGTTTTCTGTTTAGATGGATGCGTTATGGATATTCAATATTGGCTGAAAAATATTTCTGATTTTCTCGTCTCCGCCGGGGTTCCTGCAGAACATGGTTCAATGGCGGCCTTGGCCTTGGTTTACCTCGCCCTGACCTTCCTGTCGCTTTTGGTTGTTGTTCTGCTTTTGAGGAGAAACTTGCGCTCGCGCGGTGCTGATGCCGGAGTGCCTGTTGCGCAAGAGCCTGCTGTTGAAGAGTCAGCTGAGACCGAAGCAGGAGCAGAGCCTGAAGAGGCAACCGTGGAGAGCGCTTCAGAAGAAGAGGTGCCCTCGACCGAAGAAGCTGAGAGCGCAGCCGCTGAGGCCGTGGAGCCTGTCCGTGTGGAGCCGGAAGTAGAAGAGCCGGTGAGCCTGTTCCAGCGCATGAAACATGGCTTGGCCAAAACCCGCAGTTCCCTCGTTGGGCGCATGGACGCATTGGTCGGCAGCCATGCTCGCCTGGATGAGGCGTTTCTCGAGGAAATGGAAGAAGTCCTGATTACGGCTGACTTCGGGATGAAGGCCACCCAGGATCTTGTCCAGGCTCTTACCGGACGTCTCAAGGAGATCGACCAGCAGGATGGCCAGGGACAGTTACATAAAATCCTGGGCGAAGAAATCAGGGCTCGTCTTAAGACCGGCGGCCAGGAATGGATTTTTCCGCAGAGTGGTCCCTTGGTTATCATGGTGGTTGGTGTCAACGGTGTCGGCAAGACAACCACGATTGGCAAAATGGCCAAACAGTTTGCCGATCAGGGGAAAAAGGTGGTGCTGGGAGCTGGCGATACTTTCCGTGCGGCGGCAGCCGAACAGCTTGAAGTCTGGGGCAAACGTGCCGGTGCGGAAGTCATCAGGCATACCGAAGGTTCAGATCCTGGCGCGGTCGCGTTTGATGCGGTCAAGGCTGCGGTTGCCCGTAAGGCCGATGTCCTGATCCTTGACACTGCCGGTCGACTGCATACCAAAATCAATCTGATGGAAGAGCTGAAAAAAGTCCGTCGGGTTGTCGAACGGGAAGTCCCCGGGGCTCCCCACGAAACCCTGCTGGTGCTGGATGCGACCACTGGCCAGAATGCTTTAATTCAGGCGAAAATGTTTCAGGACGCTGTTGAGGTTTCCGGGATTGCTCTGACCAAACTTGATGGCACAGCCAAAGGTGGAATAGTTGTCGCTATCAGTTCGCAGCTCGATTTGCCGGTCAAGTTGATCGGCGTCGGCGAGGGAGTTGCTGACCTGCGCCCATTCGATGCCGATGAGTTCGTCGCGGCCCTCTTTGCTAACAACTGAGATCGCTTGACTTTTTCTGTTCTTTAACCTACGCTGAGAAGTAGTAAAAAGGGGGAGCTATAAGTGGCTTTGGAAGCGATTGCCCGGCTGGAAGAACTTGTTGATCGACTTTTGGCTGAGCGGGTTGAATTGCAGGAGCGTAATCAGGAACTTGCCGATCAGAGAGATCGTTTGGTTCTGGATCGCACCAGGGTCAGTGATGAGCTCGATAAACTGCTGAAAAAGCTGGAACGCCTGGAAGGAAAAGGTAAATGAAGCAGAGCGTTCAGGTCTCCATTCTCGGCCAGCAGTTCAACCTCAGAAGCGATGCTCCCCCTGAGCAGGTCCATCGCGTTGCACGGTTTGTTGAAGATCAAATCTCCCAGGTCACTGGTAGTGGCCGGGCGGTAGACTCTCTCCAGGCAGCAATACTGGCCTTGTTGAATGTTTCTGCTGCACATTTGGAAGGTTCGCCAGCCGTCAATGCGTTCGAAGATGAAGCTCAGCGTTTGGACCAGTTGATTGAAAAGATTGAGGCTGCCCTTGGGTGAGCCCCGGTGTAAAGTTAGACAAAGCATCTCCGTGCGGAGATTTTAGATAGATCGGTTAAAGGTACTGCCGTCCTTAGTGGCGTTTAGAAAAGACAACATAAGCAGGTTGCATCCATTTTATGTCGAAAAGCATAACAAATAAACCTCCCCTCTGTTGCAGGCGTCATGTGTGCGTTGATTGCTCGCTGTGTGGGAAAATGTCGATATAAAGTCTTGATGCAGTTGTTCGGAATCTACTGCCCACCTTCTATCTGAATCCTACCGCCCGGAGATCTCGAGTCGCGGGATCTCTAACCATGCCAAAACGATCCATCAGGGCACAGCTCCTGGCAGAACGTAAGTCGCTCTCGGTTGAGGCCTGTGCAGAATCAAGTGGCGTTATCCAGCAACGGCTTATTGAATCCAAGGCTCTGGCCGGGGTTGGTTGTGTCGCCTTATACAGCAGTATCCATAATGAGGTCTTTACCGATCTGGTTGCTGCGAAGGCTCTGGACGCCGGGGTGGTGGTTGCCTACCCACGTGTCCAGGGCGATAACCTGGTGTTTGTCGAAGTTGCCGATTTGACTGAACTGGCTCCAGGCGCCTTCGGTGTACTAGAACCGCAAGGTGAGAGGTTGGTAGATTGCCAGGATTTGGATCTCGTCGTTGTCCCGGGTATTGCATTTGATATGAAGGGACACCGGCTTGGTTATGGGCGCGGCTTTTATGACCGCGCCTTGGACGATTGTCGGAGTAGCTGTGTGAGAGTTGGTTTTGCGTATGACTTCCAACTGACTGACAGCTTGCCGACAGCAGAACATGACCGGACCCTGTCCGTACTCATGACTGAGAAAAGAACCTTGAACTTTACTGCCTGACGGTTCGATTCGTCGGGTCGTTATAAAAACAACGCCAATGAGGAGGTGACGGCTTTGAAAATAGAAATGAGTTTATTACTGGCTTTTGCCGGCTTGATTGTCGGTGGCTTTATCGGTGCAATAGTTCGCGCCAAGGCCTCCGGTTCCAAACTTGCCAATGCTGAACGTGAGGCGGCACAAATTGTCGAAGGGGCCAAGAAAGAGGCTGACACAATTCGCAAGGAAGCCGATATTCAATCCAAGGACGTCGTGTTTAAAGCGAAGGCGGCCTGGGAAGAAGAAGTTCGAGAAGCGCGTAAGGAACTGCAGGCCCAGGAAAGACGTCTGGTCCAAAAAGAAGAGAACCTTGATCGCAAGGTCGCCCAGGTTGATGATAAAGAGAGCGACCTGACTCGCCGGGAGCAGTCTTTGCAAGATCGGGATCGTAACCTGCAGAAAAAAACCGATGAGATCGAAGAGTTGATTGCAGAACAAAGAGTCAAGCTCGAGAAGGTTTCGGGAATCACCTCGGAAGAGGCCAAGCAGCAATTGATGGCTACCATGGAGAGCGAAGCTCGCCATGATGCTGCCAGGCGGATCAAGCAGATTGAGGACGAGGCCAAGGAGACAGCTGACAAGAAAGCAAAGAAAATCCTGTCTCTTGCCATCCAGCGTTTTGCTGGCGATTATGTTGCAGAGAAAACCATTAATTCCGTAGCGCTTCCCAGTGATGAGATGAAGGGCCGAATCATAGGTCGAGAAGGCCGAAACATTCGTGCCATTGAAGCCGCAACAGGTATCGACCTGATCATAGATGATACGCCAGAGGCTGTTATCATCTCCGGCTTCAACCCGGTAAGGCGTGAAGTTGCCCGGTTGGCTCTTGAAAAACTGATCACTGATGGTCGAATTCACCCTGCGCGCATTGAAGAAGTTGTCAAGAAAGCCGAACAGGAAGTTGATAGCGCTATCCGTGAAGCGGGTGAACAGGCCACATTTGATGTCGGCGTCCACGGCATTCACCCTGAGATCGTAAAGATAATTGGCCGGTTGCGTTACCGGACTTCCTACGGGCAGAATGTTCTGCACCATTCTATAGAGGTGGCCTTCCTTTGCGGCATCATGGCTGCTGAGCTGGGTATTGACGTTAAACAGGCTAAGCGTGCGGGCCTGCTGCATGATATAGGCAAGGCGGTCGACCACGAGGTTGAAGGTTCTCATGCTATCATTGGTGCCGACCTGGCCAGGAAATATGGCGAGGCCCCGGAGATCGTGCACGCGATCGCCGCGCATCATGAAGAAGAGAAGCCGGACACCGTTCTGGCTGTGTTGGTGCAGGCCGCAGACGCCCTTTCGGGAGCACGCCCGGGGGCGCGCCGCGAAATGCTGGAGACTTACGTCAAGCGCCTTGAAGACCTGGAGCGGATTGGCACCTCATTTAATGGTGTCACTTCCTGCTTTGCTATACAGGCAGGCCGAGAAATCCGCGTGATGGTCGCCAGCGAAGTTGTTTCTGATGACCAGTCCCATGTCATGGCTAAGGATATCGCCCGCAAGATAGAGGACGAGATGACCTACCCGGGGCAAATAAGGGTCAATGTTATCCGGGAGACCCGGGCAACCGATTACGCTAAATAGTTATCTAGGGTTGATACAAATGAAGAATGTGGGGAGGTGGAATGTTCCACCTCCCTATTTCACCATTAAACACCCCAACTTTTTGTTGGAGCCATTTTGAAGATACTTTTTATAGGTGATATCGTCGGTCGGCCTGGCCGTCATATGGTGCGAGATACTTTGCCGCGCCTTGTCGATCAGCATGCAATCGACCTGGTGATTGCCAATGGCGAAAATGCCGCAGCCGGGTTTGGGCTTACCGTTGATGTCGTGGCCGAGCTTTTCGGTATGGGTATCGATGTGATGACAACCGGGAATCACGTTTGGGATAAACGGGACGGCCTGGTTTGCCTGGATCAGGAACCGGCGCTACTCAGGCCTGCGAATTATCCTTTGGGTGCGCCAGGCCACGGCTCGGGTGTGTTTCGAACGGCCGGTGAAGTCCCGGTTGCGGTTGTTAACCTTGAGGGCCGCGTATTTATGGGCGAACTGGACTGCCCGTTCCGCAAGGCTGATCAGATTCTTGAAGAGTTGGGGGCAACCCAAAAGATCGTCATTGTTGATTTTCATGCTGAAGCAACCAGTGAAAAAGGTGCTTTGGCTGCTTATCTTGATGGTCGGGTGAGTGCCATCATCGGGACGCATACTCATGTGCAAACGGCAGATGAAAGGGTTTTGCCCGGCGGCACGGCTTTTATTACTGATGCTGGTATGACCGGTGCCCGCGATTCTGTCATTGGTATCCGTAAGGAACTCTCCATCCAGAGGTTCATGACCCAGATGCCGGTGCGTTACGAGATTGCCAAGAAGGATCCCATGTTGTGTGCGGTTGTCGTCGACATCGATGAGGCGACCGGTATGGCCCGCAAGATAGAGCGAGTCATGTTGCTGGGTAATTGAGGTGTCTGCCCGTCTGCGGATGCGGCCTGGGTATAGATGCAAACAAAACACTTTGAAGCGTTGGAAATGAACATGAATTTTGTCGAAGAATTGACCTGGCGCGGCATGATCCACGACATCACGCCCGGGACGGAAGAGCAGCTTCAGAAAGAGATGACCTCGGCCTATGTCGGAATTGACCCGACGGCTGATTCACTGCACATCGGCCACTTGGTCAGTGTGATGATGCTTAAGCACTTCCAGATCGCTGGCCACAAGCCGATCGCGCTTGTCGGCGGGGCGACCGGGATGATAGGTGATCCGTCCGGGAAGTCTCAAGAGCGCAATCTGCTCGACGAGCCGACCCTACGTCATAACGAAGAATGTTTGAAAAGGCAGCTGGCGAAGTTCCTTGATTTTGAATCGGATGCCGCCAATGCTGCCGAACTGGTCAACAACTATGACTGGATGAAGGATTTCAGCTTTCTGGATTTTATTCGCGACATCGGCAAGCACATTACGGTTAATTACATGATGGCCAAGGACAGCGTCAAAAAACGTCTGGGCGAAGATGCCAAGATGGGGCTGTCCTTTACCGAGTTCTCGTATCAGTTGGTGCAAGGGACAGATTTTTTACACCTGTACCGTGAGAAGAACTGCAAGTTGCAGATGGGCGGGTCCGACCAGTGGGGGAACATCCTGACAGGGACAGAGCTAATCCGCCGCAAGGAAAGCGGCGAAGCCTTTGCCTTGACCTGTCCGCTCATCACCAAGGCGGATGGCGGTAAATTCGGGAAGACGGAAAGTGGTAACGTCTGGCTTGATTCGAAATTGACCACACCCTACAAGTTCTACCAGTTCTGGCTCAATGTCTCTGACGCTGATGCCGAGAAGTACATTAAAATCTTTACTCTGTTAAGTAAGGAAGATGTGGCAGCGCTGGTCGAAGAGCAGGACGCTGCACCTCACCTGCGCCCGTTGCAGAAACGTCTCGCCAAAGAGGTCACCTGCATGGTCCATGACGAAGAGGAATACGGCAAGGCAGTGGAAGCCTCTGAGATTCTTTTTGGTAAGGCCTCGACCGAAAGCCTGGCAAAGCTGGATAAGGAGACGTTCCTTTCGGTGTTTGAAGGTGTGCCGACCTATGAAGTCAACCGCGAGAAACTCGATGCAGGTGTGCCGATCGTAGAACTGCTTGCTAGTGAAACAGAAGCCTTCCCGTCTAAGGGGGAGTTGCGCCGCACGATCAAGGGGGGCGGGCTGAGCCTGAACAAGGCCAAGCTGGGCGATCAGGAATACCTGGTGACGTCTGCCGACTTGATCAACGGATCATACCTGCTGGTACAGAAGGGCAAGAAAAACTACTATATCATTGAGGCGGTCTGATCTGGTTGGCGAAGTTTGTCCCATCTCCCAACGATTTCTGTGAAGTGAGCATCACCACTGTGAGCGTCCTGCAGCAATTACTGCAGGACGTTTTTATGTCGGGACTATTCATGACGCTACGTCAGGGAGCCCGGTTGTCTCCGTTTGTGATCTGGTGGTGCGTTTCTATTGTTGCGTGAGGCCGG
>JABAOE010013330.1_pt4 | contig 15398 bp, 17 predicted proteins | sample 7062141 | NCBI WGS metagenome assembly JABAOE01 (sample SAMN14538627, study PRJNA623070) | marine sediment metagenome | biome: marine biome [ENVO:00000428]; feature: marine pelagic biome [ENVO:01000023]; material: deep marine sediment [ENVO:00002113] | place: India: Gulf of Khambhat ... | reverse complement strand
GTCCTATTCCGTGTGGTTCGGTCTGTGGAATCATACCAGGTCCCCCAATACCCGTAAATGGTAAAACCCGAGGCCACGTCATCCAAAATCTGCTCGAAGACCACCGAAAAATCCTTAGCGGTATCCGTATCCAAATCTCCTCCCTCGTTTCCATCGCCACCGGGATCAATCCCGTTGAGGATCTGCGCAATCATCCTGGATTTCTTATAGACATGAGTCCCCTCGAGCCCTCGCTGATCTTCCCCAATCCTAAATGGGGATCCTCCAGTGGTAAGGTCTTCCGCAAAAATGGAGGGTGTGCTGATCCCTGTGGGCCGATCAAACCCCCCGAAACCTACTCGGGAAAGGGTATGGAACTGCCCCACCCGGAAGGTACTGTAGTGATCTGGCTGTCCAAAAACCCCTCCAATTGAGGCTACTAGCCCAATATCATCGTTATTTTCCCATTCCAACTCTGCGAAGGAGCTAATATTTTTTGTTAATGCCCCGGCATAAAATATCGTGGCATCGTGAAACTGAAATTCATTTTCGTCCGGTTTCACCTCAAAATTTTGATAGTTATATCGGGCGCGACCCCTTACCGACAGAAAATTACCAACATTTGAAATATCCTGTTCTTGATTGAATTCGTCCGGCATCCGGTAACCCGCACGGCGGAATTCATGACCCATTGAATTTAATCGGGGAACATTGGGATAGTGGCACATTGAACAATCCGCATTATATTTTCGTGTAAATGCGGGAAGGGCTTGGGCCGTCTCTGGCAGAAATGCTTCAACCAGCCAAAACATCCCCATCAACAATAGAACGAAAACCAGCATTCTAATTTGTATTGGTTTAATCATGGATTCCTCCCCTCAGTGAAGAAAATTGCAGGTTGTTTTTTTCCTATTTATCCAAAGACATCAGATAATCCAATAAAGCAGTAAGCTCCTCTTCGGTTGCTTTGATGGGCAGCATTTTTGCACCGGGAACAGTTTCTTTGGGATTCACGAGGAATTTCCTCAGCCATTCCCGATCACGCGTTTTTCCGACCTCGGACAGATCTGAACCACCCTTTCCGCCCTCCCCTCCTATAATATGGCACAAATGACACCGTTTCTGTTTATACACCTTTTTTCCTTTTTCGATTTCTGCTCCTTCCAGTGTTCCTTCCCAGTTGAAAAAGACCCAAAATAAACTTAAAAACAAAATAAATCTGTAAACGGTTTTCATCGAATTTTTCCTTTCTGCCTCATCAAACTATGGCAAAAATTAATTTTTTCCTGCACCCGGTTTATTTGCATTATTGTTTAAGTCATCATGGTGATGGGGGATAATTTTTTCATTAACGGTACAACATTTTCTTAGTACTACGACAGTAATTAATCCTTGAGCGAATTGCGCAAGGCTGGATCGTGGGCAGTTATGATAAGGCTGATCTTTCTTTTCCAGAAAAAGAGGCCCCTCATTTTTAGATATCACACGTGTCATTAAAGATCCTAAAAACCTTCCCACACCCCGTTCGGGAAGGTTTGAAAAAAGACAAATCACATAACCATCGTTCTTGATGATTCTTAGAAACTCTGTGACAGCCTGTTTGGGATGCTGCTGTCGCTCAAGCGCCCACGCTGAAATGACAACGTCGAATGTGTTATCAGAAAAAGGAAGGCAACTGAAATCCGCCTGTGACACGCTTAGAAAAGGTTTCTTCAGCTTCTGCATCGCCATCCTCAACATTTCACAAGATTGATCGACTCCTATGACCCCTCTAGGATTGCTTTTTTTGAAAACCATTTTGGTTACCTCTCCCGTTCCTAATCCCGCATCAAGAACCAGGGCTCCCCGCTTAATCACTTCTTCCGCCAGCACCTCTAAATGACTCCAAGCCCCTTTGGCAAGAAAAGCATTCCAGCCCAATGTAGAACCCTCGAGCCTTCTAGCACCAGCCCCAGACGTAAGCACCGCTCGGTTTTTAGACCTCTTCCATAAAACAAAATGTTTCAGGTCCCGCTTAAGTTCGCCTTTGGTTTCCCGCCAAAGCCCCTGATAACTCATTTTTCCTCTGAGAACATCAAAAAAAAGTTTCAATATTTCTGGATAATGGTCAACCCCTATCTCAAATAATCTTGGAAACATATGGGCGATATAGGTAATCTTTCGTGCAGCCGAAAATTCAGCATAGATTTCACCATCAATATTTTTTTGATACATTAAAAGGTCCGGAACCCTTCCTGAACAAGCAAGTCCAATCTGTTGTGCTGCTAATTGTCCGCTTCGGACCGCATAATAAATTCCCTCACCTAAAAAGGGGTCCACCAGCCCCGCTGCATCACCAATAAGAATGGTTCTTTTGGAGGTCAACCTTCTTTTTTTAAAGGAAACGGGAAGGGAGTAACCATACTGCTTTCCGCTGGGGCCTTCATCAAAAACGTCATAACGATCCATAAATTTCTGATAGGCCATTTTTGTTCCTTTAGCTCCAGGGCCTATCCCACCCACTCCGATTGAAAGATGATCTGCCTTTGGGAAAATCCAACCATATCCATAAGAAATGGACCCGAATTCAATCATTGCTTCATCATCCAAGCCATGAAGGCCTATCTCTTTGATGTTAATTTCACCTTCGACTAAGACGGCCTTAAGCCTCTTTTGATAGAAACCCAAACTTCTTCCAACGATGCTGTTTACTCCATCCGCCCCAATTAAATATCGCCCCTTGTAGGTACCAGCGGGGGTTTTAACCTTTACGACCTCTTCATTCTCTATGATTGCCGTTGCACGCTCACCTTCTCTCACCCATACACCTGCGTTTTTGACCTTCTGTAATAGAAATTGATCAAACCGATCCCGCATGATCATATAAGCAACCGGTTCCTCTGATCGAATATGGATCGTTTTTCCATCACTGAATTTTATCGTTGCTCCAAATATTTCACGCTCAATGAGTTTATGAAAATCAGGGTCAAGGATTCTGTCAATCCTAATGGAGAGACATCCACCGCAAGGTTTGTAACGGGGAAATTTGGCTTGATCCAAGGCCAGTACGGATAAACCTGCCTTTGACAACTCAAGGGCTGCGGTTGAACCTCCTGGGCCAAGTCCTACCACAATAACATCATAGGATGGGGAATTTAATTGCACCATCAGACCTCTTGTGGAGACACGCCTATCTGAAGAACTGCAAACCCTTTATTGCTGGCAATTAATCCTCATGAATCTCAGGAGCCGCAACCATTGCGTAAACACTGAAAATCAGGATCACGAGTAACAACAAAATCCCAAATGCTATCATTATTTTTCGGTCAGCCGGATGACGTTTTTCTACACGATCGACAAATGGAACCAGCAAAAGAAAGCCGAAGAGAATACCCAGGGAGTATAAAATAGCCCTCTTTCCCAAAAGATTTTCAACCCCATAAATTGATAGGAATACCCAAGGGGGTTTAACCCCTGTTTCCGCCTCGATAGGGGCTGGTCCTAGGTCAGCGGGAAAGAACCACGCAGCAAGTGCCACGCCACCGAATAAAAAACCCGCATAGAGAGCCAGCTTCTTTAGATGATCCGAAAACGTGGCCAGGTCATTTGAGGTGACCTGCCCCGTGGAGCCCCGTTCAGGGAGCGGGGATATCTTGAGGCGCTTGATCAGAAAAAAATGGCCCACCAAGAGGAGCACCAGCGCAATCAAGAACAGACTGACATGGGCGATATACATCCGAACATTTATGGGAACACTCCGTGTAAAATCTCCCATGAAGAGGTGCCCCAAACTGCCCAACGCTTCCGCTACCTCATCGGCGTGCATTAGGGCTTCATATCCTTCCTGGTCCCATTTAAGAATGGTGCCTGTAAAATAAAAACCGCCTGTTGCAGCAAAAAGCCCAACCCCGATGAGCCAGGTGGCCTCCCTCGGAGCTTTATAGGAAGCAGTCACATAAACCCGAATCAGGTGGACAATTACCAGTGCAAAGACCACCTGCGCAGTCCAGTAATGAAGGGAACGAATATAATTCCCCCCCCAGACTTGTGTCATTAAATACCGAATGCTTTCATGGGCTTGATCGGGAAATGGATTATAGAACTGGGCCATTATTAAGCCAGTCCCGATCAGAATTAGAAAGCCTATGAGACTTAACCCACCGAGGCTGTAACCGAGTTTATTCGCGTGGCGAGGAACGTCGTATGTGAGAGCTGATAGTCCCAGGCGTTCATCTACCACCTCCCATACGGTTTTCTCGCTTCGATTGCCTTTCATCTCTCTCTCATTTCCTATCCTTTAGGTACCCCTCCTTTTTTCATTTACCAGATAGCCTCAGCAGCCATGATGGTGGCAATGGCGATCAAGAGCCATCCAAACGCCACTTTAAGAACTTTCTGATCAAGTTCAATTGCTTTACGTGCCCCAATCTGTCCACCTAAAAAGACCGCAATGGATAGAACCAGAGAGGTTTTCCAATCCCAGTGCCCCGCTGCCAAATGGCCGACAAACCCTCCCGCAGCCATGATTCCCACAATAAAGGCACTAGATCCAATAGCTATATCAATAGGAACTCCAAGCAATAAAACCATGAGAGGTATCAAAAAAATACCCCCTCCCACACCCACCATTCCACTTGCCGCTCCACCGATAAAGGATATCAGTAATGAAATGAGAAGATGGTTGGAAAAGGGTTGACCTCCAAATGGTCTCTGCCAAAATGGGGTGTCTTGTTTAATTGGTGGAGTAACCATGGGCCAATTAAACTCAAAAATCATAAATATCGCGGCCAACGCCACTATTAAAGAAAAAAGGAGTAACAAGACTTTCTCTGAAAATAAATCAGAAACAAAACCTCCAAAAAGTCCCCCAATTGCGGCAGAAGCTACTAAAAAAATAGCGAGAGACCAATCTACCTTTTGGGCATGGCGGAAAACCATTGTGGCAGAAAGGGAAGTTACCATAATTAAAAACAGACTCGTCGTAGCCGCTTCATGGAAATTGATGCCAAATAACACTTGAATAGGGGTATAAAGAACCCCGCCCCCTTGGCCAAACATGGAAAACACAACAGAAAAAGCAAACATGCAAACAAATAGGACTGAAATTAATATTGAAGGGGTCATTTTTTCCAATTAATTCCACAAGCATGGAGTATGCACCTCAAGGGAACCTTCTTTCCTGCTTAACTGAAATCACTTCTTACTGAGTAAAAAATAACTTTTGGCATAAGAAAACTATCACACATTGTGAAATTGCATGGGAATTTCTCCTATCGGCCCAGCCACTATGGCCCTCTTTTTCCAAAAGACCTCTAAAACAACCAACCCAAACCCCTCTCACAAGAATCTTTTTTTTAACATCACATCATGAAACCCTTAAGATATGCGTGATTAAAACCTTCCCTTTGGTTTTAAATTCATTTCTTCCATCTTCAGCTCTAGATGGTTGGTTCTCTCTTTGGGAGCCTTTTCCTTTTTTCCATGTCTACTTTCTCGGAGCCTGTCTCAAACGAAAAAGAAACCATAAAGATAGTCCCAAAAACAGGGAAATACCGATGCTGCTCAGCGAAATACCTAGAAAAGCAGTCTTTCCTTCCAAATAAAGAAGACCAAAGGTTGCCAAAAATACAGCGGTTAAAACAATTCCCAAAATCCGGACATCATTTTGCCGGTCGAATTCCCGTTTAATGCCTTGCAAATCTTCTGTGTCGAGTTTGATCCCGATCTCACCTGTCTCCATTTTCGTAAGGACCTTATTAACCCTCTCGGGAAAGTCTGCAAGGAATCCGAAATAATCCAACAAATCCGCTTCGAGTTTCTGTAGCGTTCTCTTGGGCCCGAAATAACTTTTCAATGTTTTCTTGACAAAGGGTTCCAATTGCTCATTAAAATTAAAATCCGGATACAGTTTTATCCCCATAGCCTCTGTGGTGACCAGCGCCTTCCCGAACAAAGCAAGATCCGCAGGAAATTTAATACCGTTTTTGGCGCTTCTGCCAATGGCACGAAAGAAAGTCCAAGCCACACTGGGGTGATGTTCTGAAAAGAAAAATTCGGTTAGAATGTTGGCCACATCCTTCTTAAATCTAGCAACATCGCTTTTCTCATCCACAATGGCCATATGCATCAAGTGTTTAAAATAGGACTCGATGTCCTTATTCACAAAGGAAATCAGGCAACTGAGAAGTTCTCTTCGCGCCCCCTGATCCAGATAACCCACCATGCCGAAATCGTGAAGGCAAAGTGAGCCATCGGGCATGGCAAAAAAATTTCCCGGATGTGGATCCGCATGAAAAAAACCGGCAATAAAAAACTGTTGAAAAAACGCATCCACTCCAATCGAAGCCAATTTTTTGAAATCAATTCTCAAAGCCTTAATGGCCCTTAAATCACTGGCCTTTACTCCCTTGGAAAATTCCATGGTTAAAACCCGAGGGGTTGTAAAATCCCAATATATCTTTGGGATTTTANNAACATCTGGGTTTTCTTTAAAAAAATAGGCAAACCGTTCGGCATTGCGCCCCTCCGCCGAGAAATCAAGTTCCCGCATCGTCCAGTCTGCAAATTCTCTGACCACCCTTACCGGCTGGTACATCCTGAACTCCGGAGTAAACCGCTCAGCCAATGTGGCTAGATAATAGAGAATATGAATATCTTGTTCGATGATCTTCCGAATTCCGGGCCTCTGAATTTTTACGGCCACCTCCTTCCCATCTTTCAAAAATGCCCGGTGAACTTGGGCTAAGGAGGCTGCCGCAATCGGTTTTTCCTCAAAGGATTGAAAAACCTCTTCCGGAAATTTTCCACAATCTTCCTTAAAAATCCCCCGGGCCGCTTCATATTCAAAGGCTTCAGCACTACTTTGCAATTTTGAAAGCTCATGGGATATTTCCTCACCGACCAGATCGGCCCGCATACTCAAAATCTGCCCAAATTTCACAAAGGTGGGACCCAATCTTTCCAAAACTGATCGGAGCACCGGAGGTGATATGACCGGTTTGACCCCCTCAACTCTCAAGAGAGTTTCTTCAAGAGGTTTCCGTGTGATGAATTGCCGAAGCCGGTACCAAAAAGGCACAAAATATTTCAGCCGCAATTGGTCGAGAAGAATCCCTCCTCCCGATTCAAAAATGACAACCAGAATCTTCCGCAAGCGATTTGAATCCGAAAATTTTATTTTAAACGATCGGATTTCCATGCCAAATCATTTTCCTCTATACAAAAGTCCTTTGTCAGGTGGGCTCATCGACCCCTGAAGATCTGTCTTGTTACCCCACGCAAAGGCGTTCCCTATATCCTGTCCTTTGCAAGACATCCATCACTCGACTCTCCGAACCCCAATCACTCCAGAGTACCCCGTGGACCGGAAGTACCCACAAACTGGTGGGAGACTTCAAAGGAAGGGTTTCAAGAAATCCTTTCGAAAAATTGGTTGATCCTATCTGCCGGTAGGTTTCCTCTATCACTTCCTTCTCCTTCGAGGTCCCTAATGCCTGCCCAATCCGTTGAAATTGCCAATAGAGCGCCGGAACGATTTGGCGTACCAACCCCAGGAGGGTTTTGGCGTTAAACACCATCACAAGTGTGTTCCATAGCCCTCCCTTATTTACCAGCTCCTGCGCGACTTCAGCCCCTGGCTTCTCCGTAAAACGCAAGACCCGTCGTCCCCTCGAAGGGAAAAGCGGGTCTTCCCTTTCATCCGGAAGAATATAACCGTATTCCGTTTCGGGCCCATAGGGTTCCACCCCCAAAAGGACCAGTCGGGAAGGATCCGCCTCCACCACACGAAAGGCAAAATCCACATGTCCCATGAACAGATCCTCCTCCACAATAAAATGGTCTGACGGAAAAATCGCCACCAAGGAATCCGGACAGCGCTGGGAAAGGTGCATCAACGGCAACAGCACCCCCGGTCCGGTCTCTTTGTTCTCAGGCTGTAATACAACAGTCCCCTTTGGGCGCCTGGAAAGCTGCCGGCGTACCTTGGGAAAGTTAAGATGGTCCCGGTTTACAACCGTGAGGACCCGTTTGGAAAAAATCAGCTTTTCGGCACGCTGGAGGGTATGCTCCAACATGGACTTTCTTCCAATGAAGTTCATGTATTGTTTGGGCAGTTTATCACCCCGTAACCGATGGATTAAGGGTTTCAGCCGCTGGCCTTCACCACCTGCCAGAACAATTCCGTAACGATTTACAACATCACATGTGTTCGTCATTTTCAGTCTCTCCTTTATTTAAAAAGCAATCACGCTTTATTTTTATTTCAACACTAACGATGATCTATGACCAAATAAGGCCTATCATCCCGTTCCTGTCTTAGAAACACCTTCCTCACTTGGTTATTTAAGTGAACCTCTCTCTTTGCTTAAGCCCAGAGCTTCTGGCACCCCGCAAGCTCCGCAGTCAAAAAAAAATCCTTTTTCCCGACAACAAAAATATCGGGACCACGGGGAAACATTCATCCTCAGGCTTTAAAGCCTTGGGTTTTCCAAAAGAAAATATTGTCTCCCAGGAATGAGAATACCCCTCTCCAGTGGATAAATACTTGAGAGGCAAAACAGTGAAACGGTACGAAGGCTATTCATACCTCAAAATCCACCAAAAACTCTCAAGTTCAGTCTAAGCCTGACTCGGAACAATTTTCTGCCAAAAAATATGTTCATATATACTGGACCACATCATTCCAAAGGTAAAAGCAAACAGATATTCCTCAAAAGGAATATGCCAAATAAAATAACCCGAAAGGGCGTCAAGGGTCCAGACTCGCTCTACATACCCAGGAAACCCCCACTCGAGAAAGTGAAAAAACACGAAATACAAAAACAAAAAAATCCCTCCTCCTATCCAAATTTTCGCTTTTAAATCCGGTCTGCAAAACAAAGAGGCAATAGCACCGATAAACATTGCGAGGCTTCCAGAATAAATGGGATTCCAGTTGGTCCCTACCAACAATGGGATAAAAACCCAAATAGGGCTGGTCAAGGCGATGATATGAAACCGGTGGCGAGGGTGACTGCGTTCTTCATGTGTCATTGGAACATGCCGAACGGGGATGACCATTTCGTAAAGAACCGTTCCAATACCCCCAATGGAAAAACAAAAAATGAGGCTTTCGATATCAAATCCGGTTCTCTGTGCCAGATCAAATAAGGTAGGAGGATTCCAGTATTCCGGAACAAAGAGGGGTTCGGTCAATCCTAAAGGAGCAGTCCAAATGCTCACCCGAAGCATCTGCTTCCGCAGAGGTGGTTTTGCCCAATAGAAAATGAACCAAACGACAAGGAATCCTAAGGACCAGATGAACCATGCGTACTGTTCCATTCACTCCTCAAGAAAAAAAAGAACTACTCCTGTATAGAATGACGGGAATCGATTAATCTCTTCCACTCACCCAAGGGAGGGAGAAACATCGGAACACGCTTTTTGTATTCCTCATATTGAGATCCAAACAACTTGACCATGTGTTCTTCCTCCTTTTTTGCCAGCCGGTAATAGGCCCAGACCAAAATAGGAAACAAAACAACAGTTGGAATCGTAAGCCAGTGAATCAACTGCCCAAATACCGCCAAAAAAAATTCCTGTATATTGTGGAGGTCGAACAATAGAGAAATCCCCAAAAATACAATGGCATACCCGATTAGCATTTCGAGCATGACGCCAAGATCCCCCCCACCCAAAAAGTGCGGCCCACAGATGCCCGCTTTGATGAAAAAGTGGAATATCCATTCCAAAAAACCCTGTCAAAAGATAGAGTGTCAGAGGGAAACCATACATCTCGGCATAGAGAGCTATGATAAAAGCTTGAACAATTCCGGCCCGGCACCATTCCTTCCATCCTTTCGGTGCAACATAGCGGTATAGGACCCATGATGCAATAACCACCATGACCGCGGTAAGACCCCAAATCCCCCAGCGGGAATGTTATTTCCAACTATTCAATGGCCTTTAATTTATTTTTTCCCGGAACCCTTAGGCATCATTCCCTGTTGTTTCATCATGTTCTGGTGTTGTTCCTTCAACTGATCCATCTCCTTCATCATTTCCCCCATCTCACCCTTGGTTTTCCTATCTTTTGCCATCCCTTCCATCTGCCCCATCATCCTGTGCATCATTTCCATCATTTCACCCCGTTCCCTCATCATCATCTGCATCTGGCCCGTGTCCATCCCTTCACCTCCTATCATTCCTTGCGACTTCATCATTGCCTGATGCCGGGTCATCATCTGCCCCATTCTCTGCATCATCTCCTCCATCTCACGTTTTCCCTTCTTATCCTGCTGCATCCCCTGAATATGCCGCATCATCCCGTGCATCATCTCCATCATCTCACCTCGCTCCCTCATCATATCCATCTGACTCTGGCCCATGCCTTTCATTTTTTCATTTTTGCCCTTCATCATTCCCCCACCCCCCATCTGGGCAAATACCAATGAGTCGATGGATATGGCACACACAAAAACAAAAATCGGGATTATTCGATTTTTCATTATTACCCCCTCTTTTTACTCGGGTTTCACAAATTGCTCAGGTTCTTTTTCAAATTTTGCCTCACAAGGGAGGGAACAAAAGTAATATTCCTTACCCTTATAATTACTTGATCCAACCGCGGTTTTTTCTTCGATTTCCATTCCACAAACAGGATCTTTTACCATTAATACCACCTCCTTTCAAAAAACGTGGAAAAAAATTCCTTAAAATGGGGGTATTTCCTAACCTTGTTTTTTCCCCATGGCGAAATATGCTCCCCTTTTCACGTGAAATTTCTTTCCCCGCGTAAAGATATTACTCCAAATCTTTTCTCATCAGGGCAGGCAGAAGCCTAAGGGTTTCCGTGTAACCTTGCTGCAAGAGTGCGATCCCGTGACTTGGGTCCAGCCGGTCTAGCCAATCGATCCTGGGAGCCAAGGTGATTATTTTGGCTTTGCAACCGCAAGGACATGGTGCAATGACTTCTTCTCCCTCCACCATTTCCTTTTCGTAAAATGCATCCAAGACTCTTCCCAATACTTGAACTAGGCTCCACCGCTCATTTAAAAAGCTGTTGTCTCCTTTTGTCCGGTCAAATGATGGTTTAATCTGATTCACGATGAGGACGTCAAGTTTCTCCCTGCAACAAATTGCGCTCCTGGGAGTAAACTCAAAAACTCCTCCATCAACAAAATAGAAATCTCCAACCTTTTTTGCCTTTAAGAGGATAGGGATCGTTGCGCTGGCTACAGCCCGGGGCGAAATATCACCTGAATGAAAGACTTCTTTGGACCCCTTTGTAATATTTGTTGCAACCAGATAAAGAGGAACAGGGCAAGACTCGAAGGTTTTGGCCTTAAGAAGACTTTCAATGGTTAATTCCAGCCTCTCCGTTGAAACAATACCTGTATACCCTCTTCCAAACTTAACCGCTACATTGTAAAGAATGGTCATAAGGGAATCTCTTTTCCAGTAATCCTCCACCTTAAGACCTTTCAGCCATTTTGCGAATTCTTTAACCGGTTTTCCACTACCAATTATAGAGGCCACGATCGCCCCGGCACTTGAACCAGCAATGGCTTGATAAGAGATCCCCATCTCCTCCAACGCCAATAAAAAACCGGTATGAGCAAATACACCCCTGAGATCACCTGTTGAAAGTACAATTCCAATCCTCTGTTTCATGGTTTACCATTATTTACTCTTCCCATTTAAACCTATTGACGCTTTTTGGTTAATTTGCTTCGGGTAAGACCTGGGGAAGATCCCATCGCAGTTTTTCTTCCGCCCCTCCAGGCAACCCCTTGATCACAAGTTCAAAAAATGTAGGCGGACTCTCTCCCGGCATGTGTTCTCCAGGAAGGTGCCCAATCATCAGCGTTCCAGCCTTGTTTCTTTGGGAAAAATATAAAAGGCCCTCTATATGTGGAGGCGATGTGCTGATTAACTTTGACCACCTCAAAGGTTTGGCCTCATCACCCTTGTCATTTCGAAGAAAAACGTTTTCCTTTACCAAATATTCAAATAAATCAGGAGAGTCGGAATCCATTACAAGGGTAAAAACAATATCCCTGTGAAAACCGAAACGCTCAGCATATTCGTGGTAAAGGACCTCATGCCTTTTTATGTCATGTTCCCCTTCTGCTGCTGCCAGGGCTTTGAAAAATTTCGGTGAATTCCATGTGGCTGAAATTCGAACCTCGTCACTTTTCTTAATCCGAGTGTACTGACTCCTCACTTTCTCAAATTCGGCAAGTTCGGGAGAACCACCGGCGGGAAGCCCTTTGCCGGGAATATCTGGCCCCTCGGTGACAAATTTTTCAACCTCTGCATGTTGGGCCCAGTCCCAATACATGACACCCACCAATAAAACAATAACAATCCCGGTCCATACCCAGACTTTCGCCCCTCCTTGCATGGCTTTTAATTCTCCCTCCCGTCAAAGGCATTCATATAATATTCAGGATTTTCATCGAATTTTCTTTTGGATTCCGCTTCGCAGAAAAAAAACTTTTTTCCTTTATATTCACTTATAAATTGCGCCCCCTGCATGTCGATCCACATGCCACACACACGGTCCATTTCTTTCTTCTGACTCATATCTTTCCCTTTTCAGTTCCCCCTTTGGTTTAAGCCTACACCTCCGGATATCCCTATAAAATGTATTTGGAAAAAACCCCATCAAACGGGATAAAATAAGGTTTTTTTCTTCAAATTTAATTTCCGAGACGGTCTCTCCGGCCCTCACCGCAACGTTCCAATCTAGGTGAAATTTTTTTTAAATCACAATACCCGTGGCGAAATTTTTATTCCGTGGATCCCGAAAAAATATTTCCAACATGGTTTCTCCTTGAGATTTTTACGAAACGAATACTTATTTTCCAAATCGCTGGAGAAGAAAATTATAGATCGGAACGTAGAATAGCCCGGCATACGCCCCATACAGAAAACTCTCCACTAACCCCACAAAAAAACGCGGAAAGCTTCCCCACTTGAATCCAGGCAAAACCATTTCAAGGAATTCGTGCATATGCAGGCTCTCCGGGGTGATCAAACCGTAGATAACGCACACGACAAATGTCACGCTTGAAAAGAGGGCCAAAGACCAGGTGACAACCAGAAGGTTCAGCTTTTTCATCGGGGTCCCCCCTTTTTATCCTTGTCGTGTTCTTCGTGCCCTCCATGACTCGGATGGAACATGTGACAACCGATCATGAGCAATAACACAAGGATGAAAAACCAGTTTTCACGCAAAAACTCCATAGGTCTTTTCTCCTTTTATTAATATGCCTGGAACACTCTCTAGGATTTGGGGAACGCCCACCTCTTCCCGGAAAAATTTCTCAAGAAAAAAGGTTAGCTACATGCAAGCCCCCATCACGGAATTTTTAAAGTGTTTTCCATTGATGAAAACCGACCGTTGGTTTCACAGGGTTATTCCACTATCAATTTTCCCCTGAGCATTCCCATCTGACAGGCAAACTCATACTCACCGGGCTTTTCCGGTAAAAACTCCACAGGGACCACTTGGCCTTCTGGTAACTTGGCACTTTTATTAAACTCTGAAAAAATAACCATCTCCGAACAGGAGGCCGATTCCTCACGCCGGAAATTCAAACGGACTGGTTTCCCACGCTCAACCACCACCACATCAGGGGTGTATCCTCCTTTCACAAGAATCATGGCTTCCTGATAGCCCCCGCTTGTAATCGAGGCACGGGTTCCTTTGGCTTTTTTCAACCAAAAAAACCAAATAATGAATCCCATCAGTGATAAACCCAGGATAGTTACCATCCAACGATCCGCGGTCATACCACACCTCCCTGTGGTTTAAAGTAGCGAAGCCGGTTGGCATTGGTCACTACCGTCACTGAACTGAAAGCCATGGCCCCCGCCGCTATGAGGGGGGAAAGCAAAAGGCCAAAAAAGGGATAGAGCAATCCCATGGCTACGGGAATTCCAAGGGTGTTATAGATAAATGCTCCGAAAAGGTTTTGGTAGACATTGCGCATCGTGGCCCGGCTGATCTCCATGGCCGTGACTACCCCCGTGAGACTTCCTTTGATCAAGGTAATGTCGCTCGCTTCGATGGCAACATCAGTCCCGGTTCCAATCGCAAGACCGACATCCGCCTGGGCCAAAGCCGGCGCATCATTAATCCCGTCTCCCACCATGGCAACTGTTTTTCCTTCAAGTTGCAGTTTTTGAACTTCGTGAGCTTTGTCCTGGGGCAACACTTCCGCCAAAACCCGATCCACCCCAACCTGTTTTGCAATGGCCTGGGCTGTCTGATGGTTATCACCGGTGAGCATAATCACCTCCAACCCCATTTGCCGAAGCGAATGGATTGCGGCTTTTGAATCCGGCTTGAGGGTATCGGCGACTGCAACCAAACCTCCTACTCGATCATCCACCGAAACGAACATAGGGGTTTTCCCGTTTTCCGCCAACCGTTCCCACTCCTTTTCAATCGTACTGATATCGATCTTACGGTCCCTCATTAGCTTCGCGTTACCCAGCAAAACCCTTTCCCCCTCTACGTCACCGCTAACCCCATGACCCGGAATGGCGGAAAAGTTTTCCGCCTCTGCAAGGTTTAATCCCCTCTCCTGAGCACCCTTGACAATCGCTTCACCCAAAGGATGCTCCGAACCCCGTTCGAGGGAAGCGGCCAATCTAAGGACATCCTCCTCTTCAATGCCGGTTCCCGGAATCACATCGGTCAGGGCGGGTTCACCCCTTGTAATGGTTCCTGTCTTGTCCAGAACGATTGCGTCTAGCTTTTTTGCGGTTTGAAGGGCATCGCCTGATCGAATCAAAATTCCATTCTCCGCCCCTTTGCCGATGCCCACAGTAAGTGATGTGGGTGTGGCAAGCCCCAGTGCACAGGGACAAGCGATAATCAAAGTGGTCACCAGAATAATGGTGGCATACACGAACCTGGGTTCCGGACCGAAATCATACCAAACCACAAAGGACAGTATCCCGAGTATCATGACCACAGGAACAAAATAACCTGCAACCGCGTCAACCACCCGCTGAATAGGGGCCTTCGACCCTTGGGCATCTTGGACCATTCGGATAATATTCGCCAGAGCCGTGTCCTTACCCACTTTTGTGGCCTTAAACTTAAACGATCCAGTCTTATTGAGCGTTGCCCCAATCACCTCAGCACCCACTTGCTTTTCCACCGGGATCGATTCCCCTGTGATCATCGATTCATCCACGGAACTGCTACCCTCGGTCACTTCTCCATCAACGGGGATTTTCTCTCCGGGGCGAACCACTACGGTATCGCCGACGATGACCTCTTCTACCGGTAGATTGATTTCTTTTCCATTACGGACGACCCGGGCCGTCCTGGCCTGGAGACCAACCAGCTTTCGGATGGCCTCGGAAGTTCGCCCCTTCGCCTTGACTTCCAAGGCCAAACCCAGGACCACCAATGCCACAACGACGGCTGTTACATCCCA
>JABAOE010008933.1_pt1 | contig 15398 bp, 10 predicted proteins | sample 7062141 | NCBI WGS metagenome assembly JABAOE01 (sample SAMN14538627, study PRJNA623070) | marine sediment metagenome | biome: marine biome [ENVO:00000428]; feature: marine pelagic biome [ENVO:01000023]; material: deep marine sediment [ENVO:00002113] | place: India: Gulf of Khambhat ... | reverse complement strand
TTCGAGGTCGATCGCGCGCAGCTCGGCGTCTCCGCTGTTGCGACCGCTGCAGCCGTAGACGACCCCGTCGACGTGGATCGGCGTGGCCCAGTGCGAGGCCAGGCTCTTCCCGCGCGGAGGGTCCTTGCGCAGCACCTCGTAGCCGTCCTCGGTCAAGCGCAGCAGAGCGCTGCCGGGTCCGTAGCACTCGGTGATCAGCACGCGATCCCCGACGACCACGGGGTTGGACGCGTTGACGCTCTCGAGCTTGCCGGCCTTCCATGGAAAGTGAAAGTCGATCGAGCCGTCGGACGGATCGAATCCCAGCAAGCCCATGCGCGCGAACAGCAGGCCGCGGCGGCGGCCGTCGATCGTCGTCAGGACGGGGCTCGCGTAGCTTGCCAGGTCGTCGCCGCTCGAGTAGCGCACCGCGCCGGTCTTCTTGTCGAAGGCGACGATCGCGGTGCCGGAGCTCCCGACCTCGCCGGACTGGATCCCGGGAGATCCTTCCGGGCTGCCGCCGACCATCGTGATCAGCAGATCGCCCTCGATCACGGGTGTCGAGCCCACTCCGAAGAAGTTCTGCACGACGCCGAACTCCTTGACGGTGTCGACCTCCCAGAGCAGCGTGCCGTCGTCGACGGCGTGGCAACGCAGCAGGCCCTCCACGCCGTAGGTGTAGACGCGTTCCCCGTCGACCACGGGGGTCCCGCGCGGTCCGGTGCTGTACCCGTACATGTCCTCGTATTGCGTCGGGTATTCCTTGCGCCAGAGCTCCTTGCCGGTCGCCGCGTCGCGGCAGGTCAGCCTGGCCTTGTCGCCGCGACGGTCGAACTCGAACAGCCGGCCGGCTGCGACCGCGGGCATCGTGTAGCCCTCGCCGACCTCGACCTCCCAAACCAGCGGAGGCCCGCTCGCCGACCAGGTCAGGTCCAGTCCCGTCTCGGCCGACTTACCGTCGCCGGACGGGCCGAGGAAACGCGGCCAATCGGCCGCGAGCGCCGGCACGGTCGCGAGGCACACGAGGACGGCGATCCATCCGAAGCGGTGTTGCATGAAGCCCCTCCCGGAACGGTCAACCGACTAGTGGTGCTCCGCATTCCCCCCGTGGGGCGTCGCACCGAGCCGGATCGGAGGTGCGGTGACGATCTCGAAGCCGCCCTGCCCCTCGGTGACCCGGAGCATGGCATCCATCGGCACTCCGGTCAAAACGTCGGTCTGCTTGCTCGCCGGCCAGTGGATCTCGATCGATTCGATGGATTGCGCCGTGCCGAGTCCGATCTCCTGTTGCAGGCTGGAGGAGCCGAAGCTGCCGCCGGTCCCGACGACGCGATGGATCTCGCGCAGCGCCCCCGCCTCGTCGTGCGCGACGACCTTGATCCGCGCCCCGATGCCGCTGCGATTCGACGTCGTGCCCACGAGACGCAGGGTGACCCAGCGAGCCTCGCTCGGGTTCTCGAACAGGATGTTCTGGTAGACGTCGCCGGTGTAGGCGCCCCCCATCACGGCGTAGAGGTCCTGGTCTCCGTCGTTGTCGATGTCGCCGAAGGCAATCCCGTGGCCTTTTTGCAGGTTGCCCGTTCTCGTCGACGACGTCACGTCGACGAACCGTCGACCCTCTTCGTTGCGCCACATGACGTTCGGCACCAGGGTTCCGAGCGCGGGCTCGCCGGTCCCGAAGTAGGCATCCAGCCAGCCGTCGTTGTCGATGTCGCCGAAGTTGGAGCCCATCGCCAGCAGCACGCGGTCGACGCCTGCCGCCGCGCTGACGTCTTCGAACGTGCCGTTACCGCGATTGCGGAACAGCACCGCGCGGGGCGCCTCCACGGAAACCCCGAGGTAATCGGCCGCTACGTCCGCCAAGGCGCTGCCGTCGAAGTCGGCAAACGTACCGACGAACAGATCGAGCCAGCCGTCGTTGTCGTAGTCGAAGAACCAGGTCGGGAAGCTCTTGAGCGGATGCGTCACCCCCGCGCTCTCACCGACCTCGGTGAAGCTCCAGCCGCCGTCGTTGTGGAACAACAGGTTGGGCTCGGCGAGTCTCGACACGTACAGGTCCACGAAACCGTCGTTGTCGTAGTCCCCCCAGACGGCACCCTTGACGAATCCGACGATGTTCAGACCGGCGTTGACCGCCATGTTGGTGAACGTCCCGTCGCCGTTGTTGCGCCACAGCTCACAGGGGCGCGGGATCCCCCTCGACTCGTTCCCGACAAACAGATCGAGCCACCCGTCGTTGTCGTAGTCTCCCCAGGCCCCGGTGTGGGACGGGTTCCGGCTCATGAGACCGGCCTCGACGGTGACGTCCTCGAACGTCCCGTCGCCGTTGTTGCGCAGCAGCGAGTTGGGGTACTCCCCGTAAGGACCGAGCCAGGCGCCACGCAACACGAAGATGTCGAGGTCACCGTCGTTGTCGTAGTCCGCGTGGTTGAGGTTCAACCCACCGTCGAGACCCTCCAGCAACGCGGTCTCCGTACGATCTTCGAACGTCCCGTCGCCCGTGGAAACGAAGAGCTTCAGCGGATCGTACACACCCCAGGACGAAGCGACGATGTCGAGCAAGCCGTCGCCGTCGAAGTCGTCCATCGCGGCACCGCCGGATAGCGCGACGTGAGCCAGTCCCGCTGCGGGGGCGACGTCGCGGTACGGTCTCGACTGCGCTTCACCTTCATAAACCGAGGGCGGAATGCGGTAGGCCTCCGGCACAAGGTCCGGGTACTCCCCGAGGGTCTGGTAGGCCAGATTGAGCAACCAGCGATACGACAGATCGTCGGGCTCCTCTTCCAGCAGCTCGCTGTAGAGCTCGATGGCCGACCGCGAGCCGCGTTCGATCTCGTGCACACCGGCGTCACGAATCGGCAGCAGGCACGAATCGATCGTGTGGCGCGTGATGCAGTTCTCCTGCTCGCCGAGTCGCAGGTAGGCCAAGGCCTGGAGCCGCTTGTGGATGCGTAGATTAGTCTCCGTGGCGAGTCCCGCCGCCGCGAGGTACCCGGCCACCTCGTCGATCTTGGCGATCGCCTCTTCGGTGCGTCCCGCTCGAAGAAGCTGCACCGACAACCGGTTGCTGAGCACGATCGTCTGGGTGCCGGCGTTGGGGATCCTGGCCTCCAGAAAAGCGACGTACTCGTCGTTGCGGTACATCGCCGTTTCCTCGGATATGTCGGAGGCGATCTCGTCAAGCAGCTCCGCCATGGCGATCGTGCTTGCCGGCCGCGGATCCGACGCAGCCGGCGGCGCGTCGCCGTCCTGCCCGCCGGCGCAGGCCGCGAGAAGGAGTGTCGCGAGCAGGAGTCGTTTCATCGTTTCAGTTCCCCCCGGCGACCCGGAACACGCCCGCGCGCCGCGGATCGCCCGCGCCCTCGAACCCGCTCCCGCGCCGCTGGACCGTATGGGCGCCACCGAAGAACAGGTTGATCTCGTCCCAGACTCGGTGCTCGGGATAGCTCTCGACGAGCCGCTCGACCTGCGCGGTCTCGTACCCGCCCTCGACGCTGAGGTGCCCGTTCTCGAGGAAGATGCGTGGGCGGTTCACCGCCTCCTCGACCGACGTGTCGTAGTCGATCAGGTTGACGATCAGGTGCAGGATCGCCGTGCGGATGCGTTTCGAGCCGCCGGAGCCCGTGGCGACCAGCCGGCCATCGGGGAACAGCAGAACGCTGGGCGCCATCATCGACGTCATGCGCTGGTTGAGCGGCCAGCGGTGGAACCCCTGCGGGACGAGATCCTCTTCACCGAGCATGTTGTTCAACATCAGGCCGGTTCCGGGGACGATCTCGCCGCAGCCCTCGCCGTTCGATAACGACAGGGTCGCCACGTTGTCCAGGCTGTCGATCACGGAGAGACTCGTCGTGCCGCGCAAGGCCGCGGCGCGACCCTTCAGCTGGTTCCGATAACGCTCGAGCAGCTCTTCATCGAGGAGCACGTCTTGGTCGATGTGCGACGAGTCGTCAACCAAGGCCTCGACCCGGGCGCGATTGGACAGGTCGAGCGCCTCCGCTACGATGCCCAGCTGTTCGGTCGAGCCGAACGGGATCGCACCGAGGTCGCGCACGGCTTCGAGCAGCTTGAGCGCGAAAACGATGAGCACGCCGCCGGAAGATGGCGGAGGCATCGTGAGCATGCGTACGCCGCGGTAGTCCGATGCCAGCGGACGGTGCCGTTCGACCTCGTAGCTCTCGAGGTCGCGCAACCTCATAGAACCTCCACCCTCACGGCACTGCCGGTCGATCGCCTGCGCGATCTCACCGCGGTAGAAGAGATCGTCGCCCTCGATGGCCAGCACCTCCAGCGTCTCGGCGAGCTGCGGCTGACGGAGGATCTCGCCCGCTCCGACCAGACGCGACGCGTCGTCGCGGCTCGCGTAGATCTCGCGTGACGCCTCGCTCGCCATGACGATCGATTCGACGACGCGGAAGATGAAAGCGTGGAGCTCCGAGATCTCGACACCGTCACGTGCCAGCGCGATCGCCGGCGCCATCACGTCACGGATCGGCATCGACCCCAATTCTCGATGGATCTCGAACAGGCCACGAACCACCCCGGGGGTCGCGATCGACCCGAGCCCGATGTGGAACGGCTGGCGGGCCGTGCCGAAGTCGCAGAACACCTCGTGGAAGTGGACCTCGCCCGGGGGGCGTTCGAGCGGCGTGTGGACGAAGAAGTCGTAGGCGATGGGTGTGTCGCGGCCGGCGCGGGCCAGCATGTGGCCGCCACCGCCGAGCGAGCAGAGCATCGGCTCCGCGGCGCAGGCGGCGCACATCCCGGCCAAGGCCGCGTCGAATGCGTTGCCGCCGGCCAGCAGGATTTCCGTCGCCGCCTCGGCCGTCCGCGGATGACCCGCGGCCACCGCTCCCTTCGCCGCCATCGCTCCCCTCGAAAGTCCTGGAACGAAGCATTCTACGACGGTTACGGAATTCGGGGTTGGTGACCCGGCGACGGCGGACCTATGTTGGAAACCGGGGGGCACGGGAGACAGGACATGTTCGCTCGCCGGGCCGTCGGGCCTCTTTGCCTGCTGATCGCGATCCTCCTTGCACCGGCCGCAACGGCCGGCAAGGTCAAGGTCAAGACCTACGAAACCGATCTCTCGACCACCTTCGCGGCCGCCAAGGGGTCGAAGATCGAGCTCGAAAACCTGCTCGGCTCGATCGAGGTCCTGCCCCAGCCCAAGGGCCGCGACGTGCGCATCCGTGCCCACGTCACGTGCGAGGCCGTCGAGGCCACGGAGGCGAAGCGGCTCGCGGAGCAAGTTCAACTCGCACGCAAGGACGAGGACGGGACGGTGAAGTGGTCGGTGACGTTTCCCGACGCACGTCTGTTCCGTATGCCCAAGACGGGCGTGGGCAGCATGTACTCGAGGTGGCTCGCCCCGCTGGTCAAACGCAAGACGATCTCGACGCGCTACGAGGGGCGCGCGGTCGAGGTCGGCAACGCCCGGGGCGCGACCGCCCTGCAGGTCACGGTCAAGATCGAGGTCCCGATGGACCTGAGCCTGTCGGTCATCCAGCATGTCGGGACCGTCGAGGCCAGCGGCGTGCGCGGCAACGTGGCGTTGCAGGTCAAACAGGGCGAGCTACACGCCGGGCGGTTGTTCGGCGATCTCCGCGTCATCACCGAGGGCGCCTCGGCGCGCGTCTGGAGCTTCAACGGCGACACGCTCAGCGTGGAGACGGGCAGCGGTCCGATCGAGCTGCTCGAAATCCGCTCGGACCGGGTACGGATCGATTCGGCGCGCGGCGCGGTCAACGGCAACAAGATCGACTCCACCCACCTCGAGGCCTCGACCGGCAGCGGGAAGCTGTTGCTCGAAGGCCTGGAGCCGGAATCGATGACGATCTCGAGCGACGCGGGCGATGTCGAGTTGGCGACGGAGCTCAAGCGCACGAAGGAAGGCACGATCCGCTCGGCGACGGGCAACGTGACCGTGCGTCTCGGGACGTTTGCGTCTTTCACCCTGGAAGCGAACTCACCGGATGGCGCCGTCAAGGGTAGCGGGGTCAACGTCGAGGTCGATCAGTTCGAGAAGAACGCGGCGAGCCTGGTGCGTGGAAACGGCGGCGCGAGCCTCAGCGTGGAGTCCCAGAGCGGGCAGATCTTGATCCGACCGCTGTAACTAGCTGAATCCGAGCAGACGTCCTCCCTGGTAAACGGCGAAGGTCACGATCCACGCCAGCACCGTCATGTAGGCGAACAGGAACGCCGGCCAGCGCCAGCTGTGCGTCTCGCGCCGGACGACGGCCAGCGTGCTCATGCACTGGCAGGCCAGGGCGAAGAAGACCATCAGCGAGAGCCCGACCAGCGGCGTGTAAACCGGCCGCCCGTCGTCGCGGGCCTCGTCCCGGATGCGCTCCCGGAGGGTCAGCGACGTCTCGTCGGCGGAACCGCCGACCCCGTAAACGACCCCCATGGTCGAGATGAACACCTCGCGGGCCGCGAACGCTCCGATGATGCCGACGCCGATCTTCCAGTCGAAGCCCAGCGGGGCGATCAACGGCTCGATCATCTGGCCCATCCGAGCCGCGTAGCTGCGACGGAAGATCGCGCCCTCCTCCTGGTCGTCGAGCTGCCGGAGTCGCTCATCGAGGGCGGCGCCGCTCAACGTGCCGCGGGCCTGTTCCCGCAGCGCGTCGTAGTCGTTGTCCAGTGTGGGGCTCGTCGGGAAGCTGAGCAACACCCATAGGAGGATCGTGCACAGCAGGATGATCCCGCCGGCCTCGCGCAGGAACAGCGACGATCTCGTCCACATCATGCGCAACACGTCGCGCACGTGGGGACGGCGGTAGGAAGGCATCTCGAGGATCAACGGGACGGGATCCCCGCGAAACAGCGTGCGTCCAAGGACGGCGACGACGATCAGCGCCATCACCGTCGAGAACACGTACATCGTGAGCATCAGCAGGCCCTGAACCGGGAAGACGCCGGCGACGCGGGAGGGCGGGAACAAGGCGGCGATGATCAGCGTGTAGACGGGCAGACGTGCGCTGCAAGTCATCAGCGGGATGACCATCATCGTGAGGAAACGATCACGCTGGCGGGCCATCGTGCGCGTTGCCAGCACGGCCGGAACCGCGCAGGCGAAACCCGAGAGCATCGGCACGAACGCGCGGCCGTGCAAACCCAGGGTTCGCATGAGCCGATCCATGATGAAGGCCACGCGGGCCATGTAGCCGGTGTCCTCCATCAACCCGATGAAGAAGAACAACAGCAGGATCTGGGGTAGGAAGACGACCACGCTGCCGACTCCGGCGATCACGCCTCCGACGAGGAAGTCCTCGAGCATCCCTTCGGGAAGAATCATCCGGGCGCCGACCGCAAGCTCGCCGATCCCGCCTTCCACGAGTTCGATCGCGGGAGCGCTCCAGCTGAAGAGCGCCTGGAAGACCACCCCCATGACCAGCAGGAACAGGGCGAAGCCGATCCACGGATGCAGCATCACCGCATCGATCCGCTCGGTGAGCGATCTCCCCCGCCGGGTTGTCTCGTGCAGGAAGCGGCCGAGGTGAGCGTCAATCCAGCCGTAGCGCGCCTCGATGATCTCCCGGTCGAGGTCCCGCCCTTCGGCGTCGGCCGCCTCGTGACGGGCGGCCACCGTTTCGCGCAGTTCGGTGGAAAGGTAATCGAGCTCGTCGCTCTCGCCGATCGACAACAGCGACCACATCGCCAGGGCCTGGCGTCGCGCCGGAGACTTTCGCAACCAGGATTCGGGCAGGGCGTCGGCGACCGCGTCGATGTCCGCGCTCACCGCCCCACTCGTCGGCTCCCAGCGGGATTCGGCGCGCGCGACGTCGGGGGAATCGAGCACGTCGATCATGCGACTTCGGAGCCGGTCGATCCCCTCGCCGGTCAGTCCGGATACGGGAACGACCGGAACGCCCAGCTCGCGCTGCATCGCATCGATGTCGATCTCGAGACCTTCTCGCTCGAGCAGGTCGACCATGTTGAGCGCGACGATTACGGGCCCACCGGTCTCGATGACCTGCAGCACGAGGTAGAGACTGCGCGGGAGCTGGGTCGCGTCGACGACCACCACGGTGAGATCCGGCGGCTCGAGCGGTGGGATCCCCGCGATGGCGAGGATCGCGATCTGTTCTTCGAGGCTATGTGCGCTGAGGCTGTTCGTGCCCGGCACGTCGCACAGCACCACCGGGTGGTCGGCGTCGAGTGCGACCTGCGCTTCGTATTTCTCGACCGTGATCCCGGGATAGTTGCCGACCTTTTGACTCAACCCCGTCAGCCGGTTGAAGATCGATGTCTTACCGGTGTTCGGGTTGCCGCACAATGTGACCAGGGGTGGCGGGTCGGTCGGGTTCAAGAGGGTCATCCGTCGGCGTCCACCGCGAAGCGCAGGCGCGCGGCTTCCGTGACGCGCAGGCTGACGCTACAACCGCGGACGTGCAGCTCGACGAGGCCTCCGACCTTCACCCGGCGTGTCAGTCGCACCGACGTTCCGGGCAGCAGCCCCATCTCCATCAGCCGGCGCCGAAATGTCCGATCGCCCTCGATCGACTCGAGCCGTGCGCGTGATCCCACGCGTATCTGATCCAGTGTCCGCATGGCCATGAGCGGCCATGCTAGGCCAACCGCCGCCGAATGTCAGGGACCCGCCTCGGCGTGGCCCGGCGGCGGCGCCATCGCGCACCCGGTCGGTGCCAGCAAGTCAGTCACGCCACGCAGGTTAGCGGATCAAATATCCGGCTTGATGTCGATCGTCTCGCCGGCCGCCGCGGGTTGCGGCTCACCCTCCGGTAGCTCGCCGATGTCGGCCACCGCGGCGGCGAACAGTGCCGGGTCGAACTCGCCGCTGTTGGCGCGCATGGCGTCGATCAGCCCCTCGACCTCGGTCTCGCAGTCGTCCTTTTCGAGCTCGGCTGCGACACACCTCGGGTGCACGGTGATCGGCGCGACACGGACCTGGTTGCCGAAGTAGACGCCGCGGCCGAGCACGGCGCGGACGCTACCCTTCTCCATCGGCTCGCCGCAGTGCTTGCACTTGGCGCGACCCGACGGATCGATCTCCACGTACGGGATGTCCTTCTTGTTGCGACGCTTCTCCTCGGCCTTCTGCTGCATCACCTCGAGCGCCTCGAGGCTGGGTAGCTTGCTCGGCGGCTCCTTGGCGTTGAGCCACGCCTCTTCCCGGTAGGCCTCTCGCACGCGATCGAACTGGCGGCGCGCGGCGCAGTTGAGGTGGTGCCACATATAGCCGACGCCGTAGGGGCCCTCGATCAGGATGCCCAGGCGCAAAGCGCCCTTGTCGATCTTTCTCCGGCAGGTCTTGCAGCGCGAGCGACTCGAACGCGCGCCCTCGATCATGTAGGTGGGTAACTGCTGCTCGGCTGGCGGTTGCTGTCCTTCCGCTTCACTCATGAGCGTCTCCCCTCTGATCCGCGCCCAAATATACCTTAGGCCGGTTTCAGAGCTCCCGTCTCGATCCAATGTGCGTACAGGCGTCGCACCCGGTAGCCGTCCGAGGCAATCGCGGCCTCGCATTTCTCGGGAGTCGCTCCGCTGGATGCCTTGACCCATACGGCGCGGATGAAGTTCGTGTCGACCTCGTCCTCGCACGGTGTCGGCTGGACGTCGCCGGCGACCAGCGCCGCGTCGTCGGGAGCGATCGCACGCGCCGCGTTGTACTCGTCGTGGCGGCGCAGCGCTTCGAGGATCGCCGGCATGATCTCCAGCGGTTGGCCTTCGCCGGGCTCAGGCTTACCGCGCTTGAACGAGAAGGTCCCCGGTGTCGGCCTCTCGAAGAGTTGCCAGAACGCCGTCTCGCCGTTGAGCTGGCCCGTCGTACACCCGACGATCATGCGATCTTCCAGGTCGAGCCGTGCGAACGGCTTACCCTCGCGGTCCATCATCGTCAGCGTCCCGGTGAGCTGCGAGTCGGAGAGGCTCTGCAGCAGGTTCGGCAGGCCGAACAACTCGACGTCGCCGCTCAGACCCGCCGGACCTCCGTCGTTACGCGGGGTCGCCCCGAAGCCGTCGAGCACCTTGGCCGCCGCGTCGCCGAAATCGCGATCCGGGAAGCGGTCGACGATCTCTTCCAGCACCGCACGCACCTCGGGCGTCCTCGTGCCGGCCAGCGCCTGGATCAGCGGGACCAGGAAGGGCGTGTTCTTGTGCACGACGAACCCGAGCACACGGGACGGCAGTTCCTTGCGTAAAGCCGAGACCAACCGGTCGACGATCCCTGCGTTCCCGCCCAGGTCGTGCGTGCCGAGAACGGTGAGGCGGGCCATCGTATGGCCGAGCGGTGTCTGGCGGCTGAACCCATGAGTCACGATCGCCTGCAAAGCACCGCTGGTGCCGAGCTTGGAAAGGGCCCCGATGGTGCGCTCGAGCAGCGCCTCGACCTGTCCTCGGGCGAGGATCGACTCCAGCTTGCCGGTCATCACCATTTCCAGCTGCGCCAGCCGTTCGATCAGCGCGCGCTCGGATTGCGGGTGCGTCCACTTCGCCAGGGCCCCGATCGCTTCGCGTATGACGATCGGCGGGATGTCCAGCTCGGAGCATCGCACGAGCAGGTCGAGCTCCTCGTCGCGATCCCCGGCGCGATCGATCCGCCGCAACAGATAGACCAGGTTGCGCTGGAAGTAGCCGTGAGGATCGTTCGCCATGTCGCCGGCGAAGAACGTAAGCAGGTCCAGCACCTGTGTCCTCGCGTTTTCCCCGTGGACCTCGAGCAACGCGAGCTGCAGCTTACGACGGTCGCGGCGTGGCTCGTTCTGGAGCCTGTCGAGCAGTTCCGTCGGCGAGTAGGCCGGGAAGAACTCGAGTACGGAGCGGAGCGCGGGAAACAGCGTGGAATCCTGGGACGCTTCGTGCAGCCGCTCGACGGCGATGTGCTCGTCGCCACGAAGCTTGATCGATTCGACGAGCTCGGGTTTGATCCGTTCCTCGTCGACGACCCGCCCGGCCAGCTCGAACATCGTTCGCGCTTGAACGAAGTTGCCGGTGTTGAACTGTTCGACGGCGGCCTGGACCATGGCGCTGAAGCGGTTCGCGCTCTCGCTCGGGTCCGTGGCCTTCGAGACCAGACGGTGCATTGCCTCGACGGTGCGGCTCGGCGGCGCTTGGGCGTCTTCGGGAAGGGTCCAGCCGGGGAGCGACGAGCCCAGCGACCGGAAGACGTCGTCTGCGTCGACCTCCATCCCGCGTTCGCGAAGCCTCGATAGATAACCTTCGAACTCGAGCCCGTTGCGCGCGTTGAGCGCGGCGAGGTTCAGCGCTTGATCCTGCTCCGCGGGTTGAACGGCGTGACCGATCCGTTCCATCACCATGGTCAAACGCTTCAACCCCAGTTCGAGGTCCGCCTCGGTCACCCCGGCGGGCGTTGGACTTTTCGTTACCGCCGCGGGGCGGGTGGAGGACGGTTTCAAAGGTGCCGTCGGCTGTGAGGTCTCCCCGTTGCCATCCGACGTCTCGGCCGGGCGACCCGCCTGGCGGTGCAGGTATTCGACCTTTCCGGCGGTTGCGCTGTCGACGGCGTGGCTCAGGTTCTCGAGGTTCTGACTGAGCAGCTCGCGCTCCTGTTCGGGACAGAAACCGAGGACGATCGTGCTCAGGTCGGCCAGGTAGCGCTCGAGGGCTTGTTCGTCGATCAGGTTGAACTCCACCATCAGGTGGAGCTTCTTCATTGCGTGGAACAGGCAATCCGAAACGGAAGCGCCGGCCGTCTGCCCGACCAACCAGCCCTGGATCTCACCCGCCGCGACCTCGGGCTCACAACGTAACAGCACCTCGATCGAGTCGGTCACCATCATCGGTGCGACCTCGTCGGACAGGTAGCGCTGGAGATCCCAGAGGGCCTCCTGCACCTGCGGATCGACGGTCTGGTTGGCCATCCCTGTCTCCCGGCAGACCCCGGCTTCGCGGGCAAGAAAATCCGCTTAAAAATGTTGGGTCTGGCCCGGGGAGGGTCAAGATTCGGGATTTATTCGCGTTTTTGCCCCGGCTCGCGGGCCAGAACGCCGCTCGCGCAGCAGGGCCCGCCGGCCATCGCCAGGTACTCGGTGATCTCGACCTCGGCGGCGATCTCGACGCCCGCGGCCTCGAGGGCTGCCCGAGTCTCGGGACAGTCGGCCGGCAACAGCACGACACCGGGCTCGAGCACGACGAAGTTGAACCCGTAGCGATCGCGGATCTCTTCCGATTCCGCGAACGACGTCACGTGAAACCCGCTCTTTCGCAGCAGCGGAATCGTTTCGGCCGGAAGGACCTCGGAACGGACGAAGACGCGGTCGGGAGCCACGGCTTGAATACAGCCGGTTAGGTGCTGGCAAACGGGATCGAAGCGCGTGGCCAGGCAGGTGATGCCGTGGCGCTCGAGCCAATCACGCAGTTGAGCGAAACCGCTCGCGTTGGTCCGCACGCCGGTGCCCACGATCGCCGTGCCCGCGCGCAGCCAGTGGCAATCGGCCCCCTCCAGCAACCCGTCGCCTCCGATGGTCAGCGCGATCGGGACTCCGAGTTCGGCCAGTCGCGCGCTGACGGCGCGTTCTTCGCCGGCACGCACCGGACTGGCCATGCGGCCGACGACCGCTCCGAACGGCGTTTGCCAAAACACGTCGCAGAGGAAGATCGCGTTGGGATGCCGCAGGTCGTCGACACGCTCTCCGGGCAGCCGGTGCACGCGCACCCCGAGCGATTCGTAGGTTTCGATCAGCTTGTCGACCTGACCGCCCAGACGGTCCGGGTCGACCGGCCGGAGGTGCAACGCGCGGTCGACATCGTCGATCTCGGCGAGAGCGGCGCCCGGACGGTACAACAGCACGTCGGTCAGCCGTGCGCTGCCTGAATCGCAGGCCAGGGGCGCCCACAGTTCGCCGGCGCGAATCTCGTCCCTCAGGTTCGATCCGCGGTCGACCCAGCCGGAACCGCCGTAGGTCGCTCGCCGCTCGGACATATCGTGGTCCTCCAGCAGGAGACCTTAACGTAGAATCTACGGCGATGCCGCTGAATACCGGAGACCCGGCGCCCGATTTCGAACTCGTGGGCACGGACGGAAAGATGCACCGCCTGGCCGACCACCGCGGGCATCGCGCGGTCGTGCTGGCTTGGTTCCCGCGCGCGTCGACACCGGGGTGAACGATCGAAATGAAGTCGCTCCGGGCGAGCGCGGACGAGTTGCGACGCTTCGACGTGGCGCTCTACGGGGCCAGCATCGACCGTCCCGAGGCGAACCTCAGGTTCGCGCAGAAACTCGAGCTGCCCTTCCCGATCCTCAGCGACCCCGAAAAGCGCGCCGCCGGCGCCTACGGGGTGTTGAAGCTGAAGCTGTTCCCGCGGCGTTGGACGTTCGTGATCGACCGTGACGGCACCGTGGCCGGGATCGAAAAGCGAGTCGGCCCGAAAACGGCCGGTGTCGATCTCGTCGCGCTGCTGGAAAAACTGGCGGGCTAGAAGCGACGGGCTTCTGCGGCGGTCGTTCAGTCCGCGGGTTGCTCTTCGCGGCCGCAGGTTCCCTGCCACACACGGCATTCGCCGAGATCGCAGGCCCGGCGCAGTGCGGCGCAGACGGTGTCCTTGCTCTCGCCCCGGCGGAACAGGACGACGCCTTGCAACTCCCACCCGCGGGCGGCGACCGTCTCGTCGGCTTTGGCCGACTCCGCGTCGCGCAGCGCGCCCTCCAAGTCGCCCGCGGCGACGCGTGCCACGCCGCGGTCGACGATCATCCCCGGCGGCCCCCCGGCGGCGATCGCGCCGTCCAAGTCGGCGATCCCCTCGTCGAAACGATTCATCCGGATGTGAGATTCGCCGCGCGTGGCGAGCGCCTGGACGTTGCCCGGGTTGGCCCCGAGGAACAGATCGAGGTCGGCGACGGCTTGATCGTAAAGACCTTGATGCTTGCGCGCGATGCCGCGTTGCAGGCGCGCTTGCGGGTAACTCGGGGCAATCTCGAGGGCCCGGTCCAAGTCCCGCTGCGCTTCGTCGAAGCGGAACCGGGTCATGCGCAGCATCGCGCGGCCCGTCAGCGACTCGACCGAGTCGGGCTTGCAGCGCAGTGCCTCCTCGAAGTGTTTCGCCGCGACGTCGGGCCGGCCGCCGTCGAGACCGTCGAGCGCCAGGCTGTGGTGCGCGAGCCAGGAATCGGGGTTGTCGCCGATCGTGCGCGTCCACAGCGTGGTCGAGTCGCGGTAGGCCGTCGCCTGGTGCCAGCTGAGAACGCCGAGCACGCCTGCAAATAAAACCGCGGCTGCAACGAACCGCCTGCCCGCCGGTCTTCCGCTCGGCGCGGCGGCTTCGACGACGAGGATCAAGATTCCGATGCTGGCCAGATATGCGAAATGGTCGGCGACGAACGANNCGAACGAGTATCGAAACGCATAGACGTCGAACAGGCCCAGGGCCGGCGAGATCATCAACACGTAGACGGCCAGTGCGCAGACGACGCCGTGCCGGCCCTGGCGCCAAAGCACCAAGGCCGCGATCAACGCCGCGGCCGCGAGTGACGGCCAGATCCAGCCGCTTGCCGCATCGAGATCCCAGCGCGCGTAATTGAAGATCAACGGTTCCGGGATGATCAGTTTGTAGGGGTAGAAGAACAGCGCGCGCGTGCCGATGAGCAGTCGCTCGACCCAACTGAAGTCGAAATCGCCCCCGGCGAGCGCCGCCATGCCCCGTTCCAGGCGCACGGCGACGATGCCCAGCGCCGCGCCGACGGCGACGAACGGAGCGGCTAGTTTCATGTCGGACCAGCGAAATTCGCGGCGCAGGCGGAAGCACAGGGCCGGGATGACGAATGCCGCGGTCGCCACCGCCGTTTTGGTCAGCACCGCGCAGGTGAACAACAACAGGGACAGGCCGTAGCTCGACGCGTCCGGCCGCGAAGCTCGGATCGCGCGCGCCAACGCCAGCATCGCGCCCAACACGAACGCGCCCGAGAGCACGTTCTTCAACTCCGTGATCCAGGCGACCGACTCGACGTGGAGCGGATGCAGCGCGAAGGCGAACGCGATCCACCAGGCGTGACGCAGGTCGAGACGCAGCAGAAGCAAGCCCAGCAGGATCGCGTTGATCGCGTGCAGCAGCACGTTGACCACGTGATACCCGACCGGGTTGAGGCCCCACAGCGCGTGCTGGACGCGGAACGCGGTGAACAGCATCGGGTAGTACTGCAGCCGCGCCTCACCGGTCCAGATCGAGGCCCATGATTGCTCGCCCGTGACGGCCGGGTTCTCGGTCAACCAGTCGTTGTCGTCCCAGATGAAGCCGGCGGAAAGCGCGGGGACGTAGGCCACGAACGTCGCCGCCAGCAACGCCGCGGCGATCAGGATCGTTCGACGTGAGGGACGCTCGCCCATGCGGTGCGAGCCTACCACTAGGCGTCGGGCGCGTTCGCTCCGAGCGGACAGGAAACGCCCGTCCCCCCGAGCCCGCAGTAGCCTCCGGGGTTCTTCGCCAGGTACTGCTGGTGA